>OGQX01000189.1_pt1 | contig 73613 bp, 94 predicted proteins | sample 1553291 | NCBI WGS metagenome assembly OGQX01 (sample SAMEA2580030, study PRJEB22360) | human gut metagenome | biome: human gut; feature: human-associated habitat; material: faeces | place: Denmark | collected 2008/2010
CCGCCTTCGGGCGGCCCTTTTATGGGGGAGTGGCGGAATTGGCAGACGCCCGGGACTTAAAATCCTGTGGGAATAATCCCGTGCCGGTTCGACCCCGGTCTCCCCCACCAACAACAAATTCAATAGTGAGGTGTTCCTATGTTTAGGCAAACCATTGCTTTAACGCCGCTGACGACGGATGCGGCCAATAGCTATTTCTCGAATATCACAGGAGACAAGTGGGACAATGACAACTCCTTCCTTGCGACGCTCCGTGCATTAGTTGCACCTCGCATTAAAGAGGAAGATAGTATCCGCCTTAAGTTTGGTCGTACAAACTATGACAAGTCAACGGTGGTAGGAAATAACGCAAGAGAAGTTGTGTCTGCGATTTGTAGAAATTATAATCTGACAGATTCCAATGGCCTTGTTGTTATCCACAGCTTTTATAACGACCACGATTCCAATATGGCAAATTTTGATGTTATCAACTCGACTTTTGCAAGTATGTACGAGGGATATCATCGGCTTGATAAGGTCAAAGAGTTTTACAGAAAGTCTTTCTGTGTTGAATGCTATATCAATCCAGAAAAGAAAAATGCAATTCTCTTTGTAGACTGCCTTGACCGGAAGAAACTTCATTATCTTCAGGTCTCTATCCTCGCATTCCTTCCGTGGTACTTTAAGCCGGAAGAGGGGCTCTCTGAACTTGAGATGGAACTCATTTATTCTCTGCGCGAGACAACTTCAGAGAAGTATGAGGCTTGCTTACTCAGGGTTGCAGAGCAGTACGATTTCAGAACTGCCCGTATCCGTCAGTTGCTGAGTGGTTTTGAAACAAGATATGAAAAGCTTGAGTGCGACAGAGTTGCGGCAAGTATCTCCGACTATGACGATAACATTAACCATTTGAACAATGAAATTGGTAATCTGTTGCATCGCCGAAATGAAGCATGTATTCGTCTTCTTGGTCTTGAGCGGAAGATTGCAGAGGGCGGAGAGGATTCCGAAATCATGGAATATTTCCTGTGTAATAACAGGTTAGTGCTTGAGAATGTGACTGACACAGATATGTACTTTGCCGTCAAAGATTATCTTACATACTTTGATAGCGAGATGGCAGAGCGTGCCATCAATAACATGAGAAGTTTTGTTTATGACGGCGGCTCTCGTCATGGCACATCTGCTGAAAAAATGAAAAAGCTCATGACAGAAATTTTTGTCAAGGAGAATCCTCGGCTTCGGATTAAGGTTTGTGCCGCATATCGTTTTGCCCTTGAGGGGAATGTGAGTCCTTGTGGGCACCACGATTTCTCGTTTGAGTTTGCAGATTGTATTCCTAATACGCATATCGATGCGTTTAACTGCATGGGAAATTATAGCAGAACCATTAACAATCTTCTCATGGATAGAAACTATATTGGAGCCATCGAACAGTGTATCGCCTCTTGTAAGAGCTTGAACTGGGGCGACTCCCCGGTCATGGGCGAATTTATGCGTGCGATGTGGGGCACCAACGGCTATAACAACCGCTGTATTGAATTGCCGGATGGGCGTATTGTAAAGCCGGCAGAGGCGATTGAGTGGCTTGAACTGCAGGAGACCGAGAATGGGCAGGAAACGGAGGAAGCGTAAAATGAGCAGACCGATTAAGATGACGCAGGCATATATGGATGAATGCCGTCAGGATTTTGAGAAAGCCTTACAGCTTACCAAGCTGGCCGACGGTAAGCTCACGTTCACCAAAACATTTTCCATCGCAGACCGTAAAGCGGTACTGTATTTCACGGCCAATGCATGGGCGAAAATGACGGCCCTGATTCGTGACTTCGATAAGGAGGTCGCATGGCATGGTGTGGCAAGCCGTGGAGAGGATGAGAGTAAAGACGAGTATATCATTTCTGATATTGTGGTCTATCCGCAGACTGTTAGCGGTGCCACGGTGGAAATGGATACAGAGGAGTATGCCAAGTGGCTGATGGATAACGCCGATGACGAGCGTTTTGAGAATATCCATATGCAGGGGCACTCTCATGTGAACATGGCGCCGAACCCGTCCAGTGTTGACCTGAATCATCAGGAAGAAATTCTGAATATGTTGGGCGATGATGATTTCTACATCTTCATGATTTGGAACAAGTCGCTGTCCAACAATATCAAAATCTACGACCTGAAAAAGAATGTTCTATTTGAGGACAAGGATATTACCTTCCAGCATGAGGAAGGAGAACTGGACGAGTTTATTAAGCAGGCAAAGGAAATGGTGAAGACCAAGACTTATCAGTACAATAGCGGGTATCAGAAACCGGCTGGCACGCCCTATAATCCTCTTCCTGCGGCAAAGACAGATGATAAGAAGGATGACAAAAAGGATGCCGGCAAGAAGGAAAAACCTCGCACCAGAATTGGAGCTGGATGGGCTGGTACAAATCCTCCTGGTCAGAGTTCTTTTTTATGACGACGAGGATGACTACTACGATAGACTGTATGGCGGCGGATTCCGTTACTAATTAGGAGGGCGAATATGGATTTATCTAAGAGCTATGAGTATTTTCAGCCGGAGAAGCTGACCGACCGTGTCCATATTATTGGATGCGGTTCGGTTGGTTCGACAGTTGCAGAAAATTTGGCACGAAGTGGCGTGACGAAGTTTACCCTTTGGGATTTCGATGTGGTTGAGCCGCACAATCTGGCCAATCAGATGTTCCGCGAGAAAGATGTGGGTTTAGCAAAGGTTGACGCGCTCCTGGACATCCTGTGTGAAATCAATCCAGATATCAAGGATGAAACCAAGCTTCAGAAGGAAGGCTGGACTGGGCAACAGCTTAACGGGTTCGTATTTCTTTGTGTAGATAATATCGACCTGCGCCGGGAGATTGTTGAGAAACATATGGACAGCCCGTACATCAAGGCTATGTTTGACTTCAGAACCAGACTGGAGGATGCCCAGCACTATGCGGCGGATTGGTCAGACTACAAGATGAAGAAAGATTTCCTTGCCTCTATGAACTTCTCTCACGATGAGGCGAAGGAAGAGACTCCGGTTTCTGCCTGCAATGTGACTTTGTCCGTTTGTCCAACTGTCAGAATTATCTGCGCATACGGTGTAGCAAACTTCATGAACTTTTGGAACGGGAAGCCGCTCAAGAAGTTAATTCTGGCTGATGCGTTCAACTTTATCTTGGACGCTTTTTGATTTCAGAAGCTGTGAAGAAGGGAGGTGACGCCATTGGAATCGGTTGTTGGTAATATGAAAGTGGGAGCCCCTCTTATCATGGGTGCGTATGGGACTCGCAACGATAACCCGTACCCGATTGTGTGGTTAAAAGGCACTCCAAATGGTGATTTTATCACGCAATTTGCGCTAGATGTTCTCGGTTTTGATGCACAAGAGCCAGACAATACAGAGAACAGAGATGCACGAGCCGTAGGGAATCCAAACTACGGATGTAGTAATATTCTCCAGTTCTTAAATGCACAAGAAGAAAACTGGTTTTCTCCTATGCACCAGTATGATGCGTCTCCCGCAAGGCGGAGGATGGGATGCGCCGTTGGATATGATACACATAATGGTTTCCTATATCATTTCGAGGATTACGAAATCGAGTGTTTGCAAGAAGATATTCGTGAAGTCGGCGGCAATATGGTCAGAACTTTAATCAGGTTACCATCAGCAGAAGATGTAATTGGCGATAACCGCTTCCAGCTATTCCGAAAAAGAGGAATTCGGCCAAAAGGGACGCACGATTTAATTGCAAATCGGAGCCTCTATATTCGCAATCTGCAGGAAGAATCCTATATCCCTTTTTGGATTTCAGATTTATCTACGCGGTTCAATCATTATGCCTCAATGATAAATCGTATGGGCAACGTGGACACCTTATACCCGAAAGAGTGCAGTGGTATTCGTCCTGTATGTACAATCAAAGCGGAAACAAAGGTCGAATTGCATGACGACGGGTTCTACTACATAGTACCAACGTCAGGTAGAAATGTTTTCACAGATGGTGAATTGTTTGAATTGCTTGGATTGAGCATTTGATTATTTAAACTGTAACGTATTTTCCCTATTGGGGAGCTTTGCGCCGATGGCCAAAGTAACAAATTGTCGGAGAAGAGAGGGAACCTAGAAGAGAAGGCGCCTAAGCTTAAGAGCCCAGACAAAGCCAGGTGCGAAGGGTACACCCCCTGCGGTTAGGGGTGCAGGGACGGCCCCGCCGCTCCCCAGCCGCCCAGGGTACACCCCTTGCGGTTAGGGGTGCAGGGGCAGTTCGTAATCGTCATCTGCAAAAGAAGTCACTTACAGCATGACGACTAACATTGTGGCACAAGGCAGCACAATAAACTTTAATTTAACTATTACTCGCCTTTAGCTTCTCTCATCTCTTAATACATCCATACAAGAAGACATCCTATATGTGGGTTACAGTTGAGGAAGGAGGCACTCCGTTGACTTACATCACAGTTAGGCAATCTCCAATGTATCATCAGATGACACTGGAGGAATTTTTGTTTCATGACTTCAGAGCTCCAGTTGTTATCAATGACAACATGGCAAACACGAAGACATACAGAGTAGACAATGTAAGTGAGAAGTTCCTGGGCAAAATCAATGTTGAAGGATTGGTAATGAAGTTAAAGCGATACAATCAATCAACGGTTGAGCTTAGGAGGCAAAAGCGTTCGTCTTTGTACCATACATTCCATATCCCCAAGAAGTCTGGCGGACTTAGAAAAATTGATGCTCCATGTCCAGAGTTGATGGGTGCATTACGGAACCTTAAGTCCATCTTTGAGAATGATTTCCATGCACTATATCATACTTCTGCATTTGCATATATCACAAATCGGAGTACAATTGATGCAGTCAGACGGCACCAGCAGAACGAAAGTAAGTGGTTTGCAAAGTTGGATTTGCACAACTTCTTTGGAAGCACAACGATTGACTTCGTGATGCAAATGTTCTCGATGGTGTTCCCCTTTAGTGAAGTAGTAAAGACACCGGAGGGAGCATCAGAATTAAGAACCGCGATGGAACTTGCCTTCTTGGATGGAGGTCTTCCGCAGGGTACTCCAGTGTCACCCATCATTACAAACATCATGATGATTCCCATTGACTTCCACCTCTACAATGGATTGAGAGAATTTGAAAATCAGAGATTTGTCTACACAAGATACGCTGATGATTTTATTATCTCGTCCAAATTTGACTTCGACGTATCAAAAGTAGAGGCGTTTGTTGTTGATACGCTGAAACAGTTTCGTGCCCCTTTTTCTATCAATGAAAAGAAAACAAGATATGGCTCTTCTGCTGGACGCAACTGGAACCTTGGTGTTATGCTAAATAAGGACAACGAGATTACAGTTGGGAACAAGAAGAAGAAGCAGTTCCAGACCATGCTTTTCAATTACATCATGGATAAAAAGAACGGGGTCGAATGGGATAAGGGCGATATCCAGGTAATGTATGGCCTATATAATTACTATCGAATGGTTGAAAAAGATACCATTGATAGAATTGTAAAGCACATGAACGAAAAGCTTGATGTCAATGTAATCAAAATGATAAAGGATGACATCCGATAAATCCTTTTCGGTTGGAGGTTAAACCGATACTCCTGTAATGTATAGTCGGATTTTCCGGCGCTTATCGCCGAAGGCATAAGTAACAAGATGTGGGGGAACAGAACCAACCTGGCCAAAGTCGCCGAGGAGGAAGTTACCGGTCACCTCTGTTACTCCAGAGGCCGGAAACAAAATAACCCATTGCCGCACAATAACCCCACACAAGCTCGGCACTGGCTCCGCTGCCCGCACGCAGCATCGCCTGAAGAGACATCTCATCATAATATATGTAGATTACAGGATTAGTATTTGCAATGGATAACATTCTTATGAATGTGCTTTGCACCGAAGGTCAAAGTATCGCTTTGATAAGGGACAGAAGGCCCCCAGGGATGTCTCGCACCGGCCGCCGCATCGCGGTGCCCGCCGGCAAATAGCTCACCTCCAGCCTCACAAAAAAAAAAAAAGAAGACCACACGAAGAAAGCAACAAGCCGCTGTCCCACAAGCACCATCTAGACACGCCACCACAATAAAACCAACCCCCAGTGGCCCGCATCTGGACACATGAGAGACTGAGTCTCAAGCCTGCCTTCTATACTATGTGGATTGCAAATACTTAGGAGAGGTGATATTTGTATGATTTATGTTACTGGAGATACTCATGCGAATATTGACATCGGTAAGTTAAATACCAAGAGGTTCCCCCAGCAACTGGATTTGACAAAGAAAGATTATTTAGTAATATGTGGCGACTTTGGACTTGTTTGGGATGGGTCTTCCAGAGAAATGTACTGGCAAGATTGGCTATCAAATAAGAATTTCACGACCTTATGGATTGATGGGAACCACGAAAACTTTGATATTCTCTATCAGTTCCCGTTGATTGAAATGTTCGGCGGGTATGTAAGAGAAATCGCCCCGAGCATCTACCATCTGGAAAGAGGACAAGTGCTTACCATAGACGGGAAAAAGATTTTCTGTATGGGCGGCGCACGCTCAGTTGATAAGGCATACAGAAAAGAACATATCTCTTGGTGGAAAGAAGAAATCCCGTCCAATGAGGAAATGACCATGGCTATTCGGTCGCTTGATAGATGTGGGTGGTCGGTTGATTATGTCTTTACACATTGTGCCCCAAGAAGTGTTCAAACGATGCTCAATAGTTACTATGAAAATGACCCAATGGTAAGTTTCTTAGAGCGCATTAAAGGCGGCCTAAAATTTAAACATTGGTATTTTGGACATTACCATATTGACGTGGATGTCAATGAGCAATTTACTGCACTTTATGATAGAGTTATTCCAATCCAAGGAGAGGTACTCAAGCGGTGAAGAGGTCGGTTTGCTAAACCGATAGGTCATCAATGGCGCGTGGGTTCGAGCCCCACCCTCTCCGCCAGTGGCCGGGTAGCGCCCGGATGATGTGGGCGTGTGAGTAGGAGCCCCACAGAGAATGACAATGCTTGCTGAAAACTATAACCTGATTGCGAGATGTGAACTCCGGGCCCGTTGGGTTATGTGATAATCTAAGCAGGAACTACTCCAATATGGCGGTGTAGCTTAGTGGTAAAGCAGCGGATTTATACCCCGTAGCGCCAGATAAGCGGCAGATTTGGGTTCGACTCCTGACACCGCCACCATTTATCTCCTTAGCTCAGTTGGCAGAGCAACGGATTTTTAATCCGTGGGTCATGGGTTCGAGCCCCGTAGGAGATACCAGGGCTTGTCCGCCTTTTCTTCAATCATGGTGGCAAAGCGGAAAGACGCTTGACAGCCGGACAGACGGCATTATATGGGGGTGTCGCCAAGTGGTAAGGCATCAGACTTTGACTCTGACAAGGGTTGGCTACCGCCGCCCGACCGTAGGTTCAAATCCTACCACCCCTGCCATTTCAAAAAAGTAGGTTGTATTTATCCTACTTATAGTATATAATAGGAGGTGAAAGGAGTGACTGCTATGATGGTCAATACGAACAACCTAGTTTCTTTGACTGAAGCAAACCGTAATTTCTCTAAGGTTGCCAGAATGGTCGATGAACGTGGTTCCGCTATAATCTTGAAGAACAATGCGCCGAGATACCTTGTTATTGATTTTAGTAAAGTAGAGGAAGAACAAGAAGTGGATGATGAGGACATCGTGCAAATCTCCAAACGCCTTATTGCCAAAAATCGTGAGGCATATGAGGTGCTTGCGAAGTGAAGATTCTTACAAAAAAGCAAGTCTTAATGCTTCATGGCCAACTGGTAGAAGAAACAGGCGGCTCTGCTGGATTAAGAGATGATGGCCTTCTTGAGTCTGCACTCTCCGCACCATTCCAAAGTTTTGCAGGGACAGATATGTTCCCGTCCATCCAACAGAAGGCGGCTAGGTTGGCGTATGGCCTTATCAAGAACCACCCTTTTGTAGATGGGAATAAAAGAATTGGCGCACACGTTATGCTCGTGTTCCTTGCAATCAATGGAATTGAGCTGGAGTATAAGCAAAGTGAGTTATCGGATATATTTTTAGCGGTTGCTGCAGGAACCTGCGAATATGAAAACATTCTACAATGGATATTAGACCACGAATTAAACGACTAAGAGACGGTGTAAGCCGTCTCTTTTCTTATGCTGGAATAGCTCAAATGGTAGAGCGGTGCTTTCGTACAGCACAGGCTTTCGGTTCGATTCCGAATTCCAGCTCCATGTCGATGTAGCTTAACAGGCAAAGCAACTCCGGGGAAGTAATCGGTTCGAGTCCGGTCATCGGCTATTGCTCCAAAGGCCAAGGGGCTGACACCTCGGAAAGACGAGGGCGCGTGCTGGTGTAGCTCAGTTGGTAGAGCGTCGGTTTTGTACTCCGAATGTCGCGGGTTCGAGCCCTGTCACCAGCTCCACCACAGTTTATCTGTGGCACCTCCTTTCCTTTCTTGCGGTTCAAAACTGCCACCATAAAGAGTTTGTATTAGAGATTGTCTATGATTTGTTTGTGAGGTCACGATTCAAAAACGGCGTTGTTAAGCCATCAACTGTTACCAAGGATATCTCTATAGTTTCAAGGTGGCACTTATATGTGGTATTGGTGTGAATGGTCAGCACATCGGCCTTCCAAGCCGAGGGTGCCGGTTCGAGTCCGGTATGCCACTCCAATGCCTCAGTAAAGGTTGTAGTTACCTGCGCGGGCTACGACCGCCAGATATAGGGTGCGCCGTATCTGGTGAGGCGGGTGTTCGCCCTCTCCTTTCTTTGCCGGTTGTATGCATGTATGAGCTAAGCATTGATGTTTGTGATGCTTTTGGTGAAGATGGTTCAAGCCCATCAGCTATACATGTTGGAGCAACAAGAAACCATTTTATCCGGGTGTAGCGCAATTGGCAGAGCGCGTGCTTTGGGAGCATGAGGTTGGGAGTTCGAGCCTCCCCACTCGGGCCACTAAATAAAACCTAACTTAATGAAAACAATAAATCTGACTGAATGGAAAGGATGATTCACATGACTAGGCAGTATTTTATTGACAACATTAACTATTGGTCTGAGCTTCTTGAGTTCTGTTCTGATGAAGATTGCGATGTTTGCGAAGATATTTATTCAGAGGACGCAAGAGATGACTGTATCGATGAAGAACTTGTCGATATGGCAAGAAATAATAATTGGCGTGAGATGTATAATATTTTGGACTCAATCCCGGGGGGATATGACTACTATCGGCAGGATGGTTATGGGGATTGGGTAGGTGTAGATGACGAGTTCGACGACTACAAAGACCAAGTCCTTGAGTGGATGGATGATGGCGGCTATTGGGACGAAGAGGACGAGGAAGAAGAATACGATGATACCGATTTCTTCGCCGCAGAGCTTGCCCGTGAGCGCGAAACCGCCCAGCAATTTTCTGATGATGAGCAGGTTGAAGATGAGGATTTCACGGTCGGCGACCTGATTAACATGTGTAGTATAACCTTTGTGGCCATCCAAAAGGACAACGCTCGCCGTGAGATGGAAGAGAGCGAAGCGTTCAATCAATACGTCAATACCAATATTCCGAAACCCATTGAGCGGTCATAACACGAAAGTGTTTTGATACATTCCCCGTGTAGATTGGTTATACCATTACATATTTATGGCATTTGGTGTGACATCTTTTCGCCGAAGGCAAAAGAATAAATTTGGCACTACATTTTTATTTTCACATCTGGAGCAAAATAATTGTTTTTCAGCGAAAAACAATTATTATGCCCAGATAGCTCAATAAAAATGACATATAGTGTATACGCCTCGCCCTTTCCACACTAGGCTCGGCGTACAGACGGGGCGTCCCGGCGATACAACAACCGTATCGCCGGGATTAAATTATATTTAAGAGGTGATTCGATGAAGTACCTTGTTGTAGTAGACATGCAGAACGACTTTATTGATGGTTCGCTTGGAACGCCGGAGGCGCAGGCCATTCTTCCAAAGGTAATCCAGAAGATTGAAAATTTTGATGGACTGGTTTGTGCTACACTTGATACTCATGGAGAAGACTATGAAAAAACACAGGAAGGTAATCTCCTTCCTGTTAAGCATTGCGTGGCAAATACACACGGATGGGAAATTGCGCTAGATATTGCCTGCGCAATGTACAATGCTCAACATCATATTGAATATTTTAGAAAGGACACTTTTGGTTCCTATGACCTCGGTATTTATCTGGCTAGACAGAACAAATACCAACCGATTGATGAAGTAGTTCTTGTTGGACTTTGCACAGACATTTGTGTTATTTCAAATGCGTTGCTTATCAAAGCGTTTTTACCGGAAGTTAAGATTACTGTGGACGCGAGCTGTTGTGCTGGTGTTTCACCTGAGAGCCACGAAAATGCACTTCGTGCAATGAAGATGTGCCAAATTAACATCGAAAACTGGGAGGGCTAATATGATTTCTGTCAATGGAGTTTCTATAGATTTTACCTCGTTCCCAGATAACACAACTTCATTTCGATACAATCCGTGTTGCTTTGAGTACAACATTCTTTGGCGTTATGATGACGATAGAGAGTGTATTCTGTTGTGGTATCTTGTTAATCACATCCGAGAGAATTCTGAGGTGGCACCAGAGATTGTGTTGACTATGCCGTATATCCCGAACGCAAGAATGGATAGGGTTAAGGCAAAGGACGAGGTGTTCACGCTGAAATGGTTTTCAGACTTTATCAATCTGATGTATTTTGATAAAATCGTTGTCCACGACCCGCACTCTAATGTCTCTACTGCTCTTATCAACCATGTTGTTTCTGTTGGAGCAGAGAATGAAACGGCACAGGTGCTAGAAACCCTGGAGGATAAAAATGTTATTTTGTGCTACCCTGATGAGGGTGCGGCCAAAAGATATTCCTCCCAGATTGGGCGAGACTATGTCTTCTGCATCAAGCACCGTGACTGGAGAACTGGGAAGATTGAACGGTTGGAGCTAACAACACCCGAAAAGGTCGTCGGCCGGAATGTTTTAATCGTAGATGATATCTGTTCTCGTGGCGGTACGTTTACCTTTACTGCAAAGGCGCTCAAAGAAGCTGGTGCAGGAGAAATCTATCTCTATGTAACCCATTGTGAGAATACCATTTTCAATGGAGAAATTCTAAAAGATGGGTTAATCAGTCATGTGTTCACTACGGATAGCATCTATCGTGGTAACCATGTGAATATTACAGTTTTACGGAAGGAGTAACACCAATCCTGGTAAACCAGGTTTCCAGAGGATTGAATAAGTCTGGTGTAAAATTCCTTGTTACAGCGTGAAAGCACAATCGTGTAAGTAGCACGGGAGGATTAAGGCGTTGACCATGAGGCCAGCATTGGCCTGTGGTCGGTGTGAAATATATCGCAAGTGTAAGTTTCGGTAAGGATTCCCTTGCTATGTTACTACGGCTTCTGGAGGAAAACTATCCTCTGGATGCCGTAGTTTTTTATGATACCGGCATGGAGTTTCAGTGTATCTACAAAATAAGAGACAAAGTAAAAATAATACTGGAGCAACATGGTATCGGTTTTGTTGAACTCAAGCCGCAGGAATTATTCTTGTACTCTATGATCGCTATGCCTTTTATGATTGGGTGCGGTCTTGGCGGCGGAAGCTGGGAAATAATCGCAGACCTCATTACTGAAAAGCTGTGCAAGAAATATACAGTTGAGTTTTGGAGGTTGCCAAGATGAATGTCTTTGTACTGTATCGCTACTGGGATACTCCAGATAACGAGGGGAATGAAGTATGCGGTGTTTACAAAAATGTCGATAATGCAATTTCCATCATGAAGAAAGATGCGGAACATGTCAAATCATATTACCAAAATGATTACTGGGATAAAGATATGACCTGGGAGGACGAACTGGAAATTCATCTTGGACGTGATTCCCATAACCCATATGAACCAGCAACAGTTTATTGCTGGACAATCACAAAAGCGGAGGTGCAGTAGCTTGTTATCAAACCCAACCAGAACAAAGGACGAGATTGTTCAGTGGATTCGAGACTATTTTGAAAACAACGGGCCTGGGTGCAGTGCGGTTGTAGGGATTTCTGGCGGCAAGGACTCCAGTATTGTGGCTGCACTTTGTGTGGAAGCGCTTGGTAAAGAGAGGGTTATCGGGGTTCTGATGCCCAATGGTGAACAAGCTGATATCCAGGATAGTATGCAGTTGGTCAATGAGCTCGGAATCAATTATCGCAATATCAATATTGGCGATGCCGTCATTGCCCTAAAGAAAGCCATCGCTTATGGCTGTGTGAATATGAGCGAACAGGCAGAGGTAAATATGCCAGCGCGAATCCGTATGGCAACCTTGTATGCTGTTGCACAATCCCTTCCGAATGGTGGCCGTGTTGCGAATACCTGCAATATGTCTGAGGACTATGTCGGATATTCTACAAAGTATGGAGACAGTGCTGGTGATTTCAGTCCGCTGTCTCATTTGATGGTTCATGAGGTTCGAGAGATTGGCCATAAACTACCTATTTCATTTTCGTTAGTGGACAAGACACCATCTGATGGCCTTTGCGGTAAGACCGACGAGGATAACCTCGGGTTCACCTATGACCAGCTCGACCAGTATATTATGAGCGGAACAAGCGGTGATAAAAGCATCGATGAGAAAATTAGTTCCCTTCATGTGCGCAATCTACACAAGCTGAAGTTGATGCCTGCATACGGAGGGCAACCATAATCCAAAGGAGGGCTCTATGCTAGAAGCAATTAACAAGGTTCGAGAACTTCAGGGTGAGCATGGGGCGTTGAGAAAACGAGAGTTGCTTCGTAAGTATAAGGATGACGATAATTTTTGCAAGCTTTTATACTATGCCCTTAACCCTATGCTCACCTACAAAATTTCGGAAAGCACACTGCGTCGCAGAACACAGTACGACCCAAAGATAACGCTGACAATGTGCGACATTTTTGACGTGTGTGAGACGTTGTCCAAGCGTAAAGCCCTGGATGATGTGACCATTTATCAGGTGACATCTTTCCTGAGTTGTCTGGAAACTGAAGAAGCCGAGTTCTATATTGAGCTGTTATCAAAAACACTTCGGCTTGGTGTTACAGCGAAAACAGTAAACAAGGAAATCCATGGACTGATACCAGAGTGGGAGGTACAGCAGTCATTTCCGATTGACCGCTATCCAATTCCTGATGGTACATGGTTTTCGCTCACACAAAAACTGAATGGAGTCCGGGCAACCTGCTACAAAGGAAAATTGTATGCAAGGAGTGGGGTTTCGTTTGATGGTCTTGACCATATTATAAATGAGTTCTCACACGACATCCTGGATGAGTTTGTTTTTGATGGAGAATTAACCCTTAGAAATAAAGATACCCTTAGTGACAATGAGGCGTTTCGGATTGCAACTGGCTTAGTCAACTCTGACAGCGTTGATAAAACGGCAATTTGCTACACGATTTTTGATGTTATTCCGGCGGTAGAATTTGAACAAGGAGAGAGCAAGGATACATATCGCCAGCGTCGTGAGGCATTGGATGCCGTTCAAACGATGCTCCGTAAGGATAGCCCCGTCAGTATCCTACCGGTTTTATATAGCGGTGCTGACCAATCAATGATTGAAACACTGCTTAATAAGATGGTTGAGGAAGATAAAGAGGGGCTGATAGTAAATCTCGATACTCCATATTATAGGAAGCGGCACAACGGAATCTTAAAAGTAAAACGCTTCTATACAATGGACTTGCCAATCATTTCATGCGAAGAAGGAGCCGGTCGTCTTGCCGGAATCCTTGGCGCTTTCGTTCTTCAATATAAAGGAAATGAAGTAAGGGTTGGAACCGGCTTTACTAATGAACAGCGAATTTCGTTTTGGGATAACCGTGATGCCCTGATTGGCACACTGTGTGAAGTTAAATATAAAGAAATATCTTGTGATAAGAACACCGGAGCAGAAAGTCTGCAATTCCCGGTGTTCATTTCTTTGCGGACGGATAAAACCGAGGTCAGTTTTGGATAGGCGGGTGATAAATAGTGGTTGATATTCAAGAACTAAGTCCAGGCATGAGAGTAAAGATTGTTGATAAATGGAACCAAAACTGCAATCGAAATCCAGATGGCCGTATGGATAAGTATCTCGGTAAAATCGTTACGATTTTAGAGGTGCTATATGGTGCTGCGATAATTGAGGAAGACACAGACGATGGCCCGAGTCATCAGGGAGGCCATTGGCGATGGAATGAATACTGCTTTGATTATATTGTATATGATGAAGACGAATCCGAAAGTTTTGAGCCACCAACAGAAAGCGAAATTCTATCGCTTATATTGGGCAGATAGCCAAAGGTAGACGAGGTCGGAAGGTGTAATATGAACTATATTGTTCAGCATCTGTTAGAAGAGATTGACTCAAAGACACAAGCGTTGCTTCCACTCAATGGAAACCTCGTTTTGCTTGGAGACTTAGAGAGCCAATTTCTAAAGTCAGTCCGTAAAAAAGCAGAGCGGTTTGGAATTAACTGCATAGGCCGTATTGAGAATCCGGCTGGAATTGTAGTTGATATTGAAACCGCTAAGATAGATAGGGAATTTATGGAGGGCTTCAATAGAAGCCCTTTTAATATTGATGGCCCATTATTGAACGGTATGACCAGTGTATCACAAGCGGCATATATGATTTTAGATGACCAAGGTTTGATAAGGGGAAAGAATGTCACCATCGTTGGACGAGGAAATGCTGTAACAGGTTTGGCAGAAATGCTTATCAAAAACGATGCTACCGTTACAGTTGCACACAGTAAAACCAAAGATGTCTTTGGTGCAATCGATGGGTGTGATGTCGCGGTTTATGCAACCCCATCCATTTCTATACATGAAAAACCTCATGTCAATGATATGGTAATAGATGTTGGAGGCGTTTGGTCTTCCGACCGATATACAGAGTGCCAATATATAGACCGTATTGGCCCTCTTACAATCAGTGTTCTTTTGAATCGGTTGGCAAGAGTTAATGTGAAATAGAAAGGTGGTGTATGTGTGGGCAATAAAAAGCAAAAGCCGCCACACTTTTCAGAGACAATCAGTAGTTTCTGCAAGTTGATGGATGATGTCCAGAAGGATTATGCCTGGAACTATGGTGAGGTTAATCGTATGGACAGACTCACACAGGACTACCTACATAAGCTGGAGCTAGAACACCTTGACTACAAAGAGCGAGCTAAAGTGGCCACACAGCTCACAAGATGCCGCCAAGCACGCAGGGAGTGTAAGGACACAGTAGAGATTTTGGAGCCTCTGGTTCAGTTCCTAGATAGCGAGAAGGGCAAAAACCTCATGAACTTGGTTCGGGAGGTTCTCGGGAAAACGAGGCGGGCTGAGGAGAGAATGGAGACCAGAGTGTATGTCCCTAGAGTTTTAGAAGAAGAGCAATGAGGAGGGTTAAAGTGGAGCGTCCAAAGAACTGCAAATACAATAGCATGATTGACTGCGGGACTTCTTGCCGGCCTTGTTCACGTTGTGGGTGGAATCCAGCAGTTAAGGAAGAGAGAGTACGCCAGATGGCCAGAATTATCAAGAAAACATATTTGACCTACCAGGGGGAGGCGACTGTAAATGCGTAGGCTTGCAACTATCAGAGAGATTTCTGCAATCAGACCCATTCCGGGCGCCGACCGTATTGTGGTGGCTCAGGTGGATGGCTGGGAGTGTGTCGTACATAAGGACGAGTTCCAACCCGGACAGCACATCGTGTATATTGAGGTGGATTCACAGCTCCCAGAGCGGCCGGAGTTCGAGTTCCTGCGCGACCGCAAGTTCCGTGTACGGACAATCAAGCTTCGTGGCCAAGTGAGTCAGGGCTTAGTGCTCCCTCTTTCTGTTCTTCCAAACGGTACGAAGTGTTACCTCGGCGACGATGTGACTGAGGTACTGGGGATTACCAAGTATGACCCACAGGCACAGCAGGAGGCGCTCCTTTTAAGCAATCAGCCAAAGAAGCCGGCCAACCCAATCGCAAAGTTCCTGATGCGGTTCAAGTGGTATCGCCGCCTGTTTGCGAAGTCGAAGCGGAAGGGTGGATTCCCGGATTGGATTGTAAAGACGGATGAAACAAGAATTCAGAACCTTCCTGTTTTGTTCGAGATAGAGAGAGATAAGGGAACACAGTTCTCTGTCACTGAGAAGATGGACGGCCAATCTGCTACATACTATCTGCAGAAAATTTCAAAGCGGAAATATGAGTTTGGCGTGTGTAGCCGCAACGTACATCTTGCTAACCCAGACACAAGTTCTTACTGGACGGTTGCAAAGAAGTATAACATTGAGAATGTGCTGAAACGCATCATCGGTGATTATGAAACTGTTGTTTTACAAGGTGAAATTTGCGGGAATCAAATCCAGGGAAACAAGTATCATATCGGTGGTTATGAGCTCTTCGCGTTCAACTTGATTTACCCAGACCACAAGTGTAATACACATGAGATAGCTGATACCTTGGCTCCGTTTGGTATAAAAACTGTTCCAATCCTTGAGGACAATAAGGTTTTACCTCAAACAATCGCAGAATTAGTGGAGTATTCCAAAGGTAAATCAACAGTTCGGAAGGAGCAGAAAAGAGAAGGAGTTGTGATGCGCAACATGGAGCGCAATATCAGCTTCAAAGTTATCAACCCAGACTTCTTGTTAGCGGAAAAGGACTGATGATATGGGTAAAGCAGAAGATTTAACCGGTTGCATTTTTGGAGATGGAATGATTAAGGTTCTTCGCCGTGCGGAGAATAAGAATGACCGTAATTCAAGATGGGTTTGTCAATGTGAATGCGGAAATACATTTATAGAGTATGGCCTGAATTTGAAGGCCGGGAAAAGAAAGTCGTGCGGGTGTCTCAGAAAAAATGAAATGTCAGAAATCGAGATGAGACAACCTGCAGAAAGTCTGCATTATTTACAGCAGAATTCCGGCGACCCGTGGCAGAATTTGGCCAACGCAATTGTTGCGGTTGCGGCAGATGATTATAGAGAGGCTCTAAAGGTTGGCAACCACAAGGCAATGAAGAAACTGGATAAGTTTTTCCATTCAGACTGGTATCATACTCTGACCAATATAGATGGAGATGTCCTGCTTCGATTGCTACATAGAGAAAATGCAAACAAACTAGATGTTATATATGTGTAACACACAATTCATTAAACAGAGGGGATAAGGCTATGAATTTAAAGGAATCATTTCGCTATCAAAATTTCCTGGAAAGTATGATGGGCGAAGCTGGGAGCAGTTTGATTGAACGCACCCATGCGCAAGAAATCTCAAAGAGACATCTTCGGAATAAGGCGAATCCCGATGCTCAGGATATTGAAGAGACAATGGACTTTGGCGACTTTTATAAGAACGATGATGTGCTCGCCTTTATGAGTATGTTGGTCGAAGAGAAAAGCAAGCTCACAAATGCAATCAGCAGGGCAAAGGCCACAATTCCCTTTGACCTGGACTCTGCGATTGAAACTAACAAGTTCCGGCAGATTGTGGCGTCGCGGATTCAGTACATGCTCCGCTTTATGCCGGCCAAGAAGGTCGAACGTGGAACAGACTACAAGTTCAACGTAGAGGGAAATCAAGTCCAGTATTATTACGACATTGAAGTTGAATATAAGGACGCATTTGATAGGGAGAAAGCAAAGAGCGTAATGAGAGATATGCGCTCAACTTCTGACAAGATTTCTGCAGAGATTGATGCGGCGTTAATTAACACAAACGTGGAATATGAGCCGCCGTTTAACGTAAATGATTCCTTTGCTGATGTTATGGCCGAGTTCTTAAGTAGGAACGAGTAAGACGCAGGGTGCCAGCAAATCCGGCGCCCTGTTCTGGGCAGAAACAAGTTGATATAATTTTGGATTGGCGTTTGACAGAGCGATTCTGTTACCAGTAGCGATACTGGTCAACTTCAATATCATTCCCATATTATGGGTTGAGAATAGAAGAAAGTAGTGTACTTATTATTTCACTCATTTGTGGATGAAAACAAATTGAGACCTTTGCAATAATCATCAGATGTCCTGATAAGCGATAGCCATGATTCATTATAGCATGATGCCTAAGTATCTAATCCATCGCAATATTATGCAGACGCATAACGCGCTAACGACAGGTCACAAAGAGTCTGCACTGGTTCTACGGATAATATCCGTTATATATGTTAATGAATTTTTGAGCTTAACAGCTTGCAAAGAAGATTATTGTTTTATCCAATTTCAGAATTATTGAGATGCGTTTCTGTCCAGAATAGAGTGCCGGATTTATTCAGAAGATTTGGGGGTGGTTGCTTGAATGTCAGCATCAGTAAAGGAAACGAAAAGATGGGCTCCATCCAGAGCGTTTCATTACCATCAGGTTTGACTTGTAGGCCATGTGCCTGCCAAAACAAGTGCTACGCTAGAAGGCTTGAACGACGTAGAAAGTCTGTTAGAGAGGCATACCAAAATAACTTCGAGCTTTTGCAGAAAGAGCCAGATGTGTATTGGCGTGAGGTTGAAGCCGCGATTATGCTGTCACGCTTCTTCCGTTTTCATGTAGCAGGAGATATACCAGACCCGACCTATCTTAGAAGAATGGTAGAGGTGGCTAGAAGAAACCGGCATTGCGAAATTTTGTGCTTTACAAAAAAGTATGAGATGGTGAACGATTACCTCTCTTTAGGAGCCGGAATTCCAGATAATTTACATATCATCTTTAGTGCATGGGTTGGCCTAGATATGGTCAACCCTTTTCTATTTCCAGAGGCGCACGTTCGATATAAGGATGGCACAACTACCGCAAGAGATGACGCTAAAATATGCGGTGGTAATTGTACCGAGTGCGCTATCACCGACGGTGGATGTTGGACTTTGAAAAACGGAGAGCAGGTGGTTTTTAATGAGCATTAGTATGTTCTGTGGTTTTGATGAAATGTTGGAAGGAATCAAGGAAACCTATGACAGTGTTTGTTCCGATAACCAGCGTCTGAGGGAAACTCTTGACAACTGGAATCGTGATGCAGAAATCCAAAAAGCAGAGAAATTGGCAGAACATTATAGGCGACATTCCCTTCATCATCTTAGCGACAGAGAGATGAAGGCCATTGAGGAGTTTCGCAATCAGCACTACGCCTCTTGCAACAATGGCTCAAGATACCGTTTGACGAGGTGCTTGCAACCACAATGCACGAGACGATGCGGTACTTATGTAAGAATATCCAAGGCTGTGTGTTTGGATATACCCAATCAGATGAAATCACTCTTGTCTTGACTGATTATGCCACGATATCGACGGATGCTTGGTTTGGTTACAATGTTCAAAAAATGTGTAGCATAGCGGCTTCCTTGGCAACCCTGGCATTTAATACTGCCTTTTCCGATATTGGTAGTCTTGCGATTCAATACTACGATACAATTGCATCGCCGGAAAGTGTCGTAAAAGAAAACTACATGGTATACGCTGACAAATTCAACCAAGCCATGTTTGATGCAAGGGCGTTTTCCTTACCGATAGACGAGGTTTGTAACTGTCTGATTTGGAGACAGCAAGATGCGACTAGAAATAGTATTGAAGCTGTTGGTCAAGCGAATTTCAGTCATCGAGAATTGCACGGAAAGAGTTGTAATGAAATTCAGGAAATGCTATGGAGCCAACGTGGTATTAACTGGAATGACTATCCAATCTATCTTAAACGCGGAGCGTGTTGCCATCGTAAAAATGTAGAGAAGGATATTCCAGACCCCAAAAATGCAGATTCAGTGCTTCATGTAGTTCGAAGAGAATGGGCGGTTGATTTAGAACCTCCAATTTTTACGCAAGATAGAACATATGTGGAGAGATGGTTATGAGCAATGAAAATGAGTTGTCACTGAGATGTGACAACATTGAATCCGCCGCAATAGAAGCTCTCAACAGAGTCCATGACATTCAGTTAACTTTAAATGAATTGAGTAATCAATTCAGAACTCTGCAATATGATTTCAACATTCAAAATCGTTCCAAAGGGGCAGTAGAGAGTGTCATTAAAGTGATGGTCAATAAGCTAATCTCCGTTGTCCGTGAAGGAGATTTTAATTCGCTGGATGAAGAAGAATTTTCCAGAGAACTGACTAAGTTGTTTTATGAGGAAAGCGAATTTCTTCCGTTTTGAGGTGAAGTGATGGCGGGTAAGAAGTTTTATATTTCTGATTGGCACTATGGGCACGACAATATAATTGCATTTGACAACAGGCCATTTAAGAATGTCGATGAAATGAATAAAGTGCTTGTCGATAACTGGAATTCCGTAGTGTCGGCAGGCGACATTGTATATGTACTTGGTGATATGTTTTGGTGCAATTTAAATGTATCAATACCAGTTTTAAATGGCTTAAATGGACAAAAGTTTTTGATAAAGGGAAACCACGATAGGTGCAATGATGGTCGATTCCTTAAGAAGTTTGTTAAGGTAACGGAGTATCTTGAGATTGACGATGATGGGCGCAAGGTAGTCCTATGCCATTATCCGATTCCATGTTTCAAGAATCATTTTTATGGATGGTATCATCTATATGGCCATGTTCACAGTTCGTTTGAATGGAATATGACGGAACACGACAAGTATCTGATGCAGGAGCTGTATGGAAAACAGTGCTTGATGTTTAATGTTGGGGCGATGATGCCCTGGATGAATTACACGCCAAGAACTTTAGACCAAATCTTAGAGTTTGCTACTCCCTCTTAACTGAAAAGATGCCTACTATACATACCTAAAATAAGGTGTGATTTTAGTAGGAGGGAAAGCAATGTCCGATAGGATAGATAAACAGCTCAGATAAAAGACGCTTTTGAAAATCGAATTGACGTTGAGTTTATACCGCCAAAGGTACAGCAAGGCGACAGCGAAAATGAACATAAGATTTTACGGGTTGCGGCTTATTGCCGTGTAAGTACAGACAGCGAAAACCAGAGAGCAAGTTATGAGACGCAAATCCAGGCATATAAAGATTATGTTCGCAAGCACCCTGACTGGGTGCTTGTTGACATTTATGCAGATGAAGGAATCTCAGGCACATCTTTGAAAAACAGAGACGACTTCATGCGTATGATAGAGGATTGCAAGGCCGGGAAAATCGATATGATAATCACAAAGAACATATCGAGATTTGCCAGAAATGTAGTTGACTGTGTTGTGACAGCAAGAATGCTAAAGTCCCTGACGCCGCCAGTGGCAATCTATTTTGAGGATGTGGGCATCAACACTGTAACACAAACAGGAGAGCTACTGCTAGTTGTGCTTGCCGCAATCGCTCAAGGAGAATCAGAAACAAAGTCAGCAAGTGTGAAGTGGGGGTTCCAGAAACGATTTGAAGCGGGGCTCCCTAAGATTTCTCCCTTATATGGATTCTTCAAAGATGGCCGTGAGCTGATAGTAAATGAAGAGCAGGCGGCAGTTGTCCGCCTAATTTATCAAATGTTTTTGGACAAATACCCAATCTCACATATTTGTATGGTACTTAACTCGCAGTCCATACCATCTCCCAAAGGGGTTGATTGGACATACTCAACAGTAAAAAATATCTTGTCCAATGAAAAGTATTGCGGTGATGTTGTCATGCAGAAAACTATTACCGTTGATTTATTTTCACACAAGTCTATCAAGAACGACGGCAGGGTCGGTATGTATAAAGTAAAAGACCACCATCCTGCAATTATAGAAAAGGAAAATTGGTTTGCGGTTCAAAATAGACTATCCAACATGTCATCGGAACAATATACATGGGGATATTGGGTTGGAGATGAGCCTGAAGATAATTCCCCACCAGGGTTTAATGTTATACGACTACACCGTAGAGGAGGATTAACGTGAGTATTTTAGATGATTTCGATGTTGTTGAAGTCCCCCGTACATTTAGTATTGCAGAAGTCCGGGTTTTAAAGAATAAGATTTCCTTCAATGTGTCTGCCGCATCAGAGCTGGGGTATCCACCCTTTGTCAGGGTGTTTATTAGTCATGATAAAACGCAGATTGCGCTCCAACCTTGCGATAAGACAACCCCAAACGCGATGAAATTTTTTACCGCAGAAACTGCTGAAAAGAAACATAAACGAACCATCGGTGTAGGCAACAAAGCACTTGCCACTTTGATTAAGTCTGGAATGGGTTGGGAAATGGCTCAACCGGTCTGCGCCCCTGGTATACGATTTAGTGAAGAGAACGTAATTATCTTTGACTTAAAGCAGGCTCAAATGTGCGGCAAAGGACAAACTGGAGGAACTGGAATATGCCTTATTCCTCGTCCAGCGGCTCCATTCTTTGCGGTGCCTTCACAGTATTTCGCAAACGATGGCGGTGTGGTTGTAATTGATGCTGACGGAGAAGTAGTTAGCGCATAAGTCCTGACCTGTTGACAAAAATGAACCCGGAAAACTTACTGGGAGGCAAGGGGTTTTAGGGTGCATGATGCCTTGTAGTAATGCATCTCTATAAGAAAAATAAGGACGGTGATTCCAATGATTTATCTTGATAACGCGGCCACTACAAAAGTAGCGCCAGAGGTTATCGGGGCGATGATGCCGTATTTCACTGATGAATACGGGAACGCCGGCACCCTTTATAAGCTTGGTCGGAATGCGGCAGACGCTGTACGAAAGGCAAGAGAACAGGTTTCTCTTTTGTTTGGGTGTTCGCCTGACCATGTCATCTTTACTTCTGGTGGTAGCGAAGGTAATAACATGGTCTTTAAAGGGCTCAGGCACAGGCTCAGTGAGCTTGGGAAGAAACACTTGATTGTATCTGCCATTGAGCATGACTCGGTTCTACGGGCCGCAGAATCGCTTATAGAAGACGGGTTTTATATCACCTATATTAAACCAGATGCGGATGGGAAAGTCCGTGCTAGAGACATCGAGGATGCAATCCGACCAGAGACAGGCTTAGTCTCCATCATGTATGTCAACAACGAAGTCGGCTCTGTAAACGACATCAAGGAAATTGGCGATGTGTGCCGGGTACATGGGGTTCTGTTCCACACGGACTGTGTCCAGGCCGCCGGACAATATCCAATCGACGTAGACAGGAATTGTATTGATTTCGCAACAATCTCATCCCATAAAATCCATGGGCCAAAGGGTGTCGGGGCAATATATATAAGGTATACAAACTTTCTTGACCCCAATGGCGCTCCAATACAGCCAATAATTGAACCTTTGATTCATGGCGGGCACGAGCAAGAGTACGGATACCGTGGCGGGACGGAGAATGTTCCTGGTATTGTAGGTCTTGGGCAAGCGGCGGAGCTCGCTGTTGCGAATATGAAAGAGGATTTGACAGAAGTGTCTATCTTCAAGCAGAGGTTTTATATGGCCGTTCGTGATGCACTAAAGGAGCTTGGAGAAAGCGATAGCTGTATTCATATAAATGGCCGGTCTGTAATTGAACCTGGAAAGACGTTGAATTTTAGATTTGATGGCGTTGATGCAGAGACGCTGTTACTTACACTCGATGCAAAAGGGATTTGTGTTTCCGCTGGGTCTGCGTGTCGAAGCCGAGAGGCAGTTCCAAGTCATGTTTTAACTGCAATGGGGTTATCAGAAGATGAGGCAAGAAGTTCAATCCGCGTCTCATTTTCCAGGTACAACCAAACTGATGAAGTCCTTTTGGCCGGAGACACGATAGCAAGATGTGCGATTGCACTTCGAGGTATTCAAACTGTAGCTGAAGGGAGTGGTGCCGTTATGGACAGTGAAAATAATTAGTCCAATGCGGTACATAGAAGACCCAGTTGAGATATAAAACGAACAAAAGGAGAAAGTATGTTAGTTTTTCTTATTATCTTTGCAGTTCTTGCCGTCATCCGGCGGGCTTAAATTATATTTAGATTTTCAAGCCGAGCTTGTCAGCAATTTCTTCAGCAGACATCCCGGCCTCTTTTGCGGCGGCCATAACGGTCTTCATGTTCACCGGGTGGAGCAGCTTCTGCTTTGTAGCCTCAAGATTTTCGATTTCAGCTTTCTTCTTTTCAATCTTCTGGTCAATGAGAGCAATGCGCTCTTCGACAGTTTTTGCGGCCATGGGGTATTACCCGCCTTTCATCGTAAGATGTATAAAGTTTACACTACGACTATTTGTTTGTCAATATGATTGCACAAAATGTACACATAAAGGTGGTGGTAGCTATACATAGCAGCAACTTTACATGGAACAGTGAATCGGAAGGGTATTATAGAAGGCATCGCCTTTCCAATGGACAGTTCTGTCAGATAGCATTTTACCGCTATGAGTATAGTAGGTCAACCGAGTATTATGTTGCATTTGCCGTTGCAGATAAAAAGAAACACTTAAACGGGTGGTTTGACCAGACAAAATACGATAGAATATCAGGTAAATGCACAGGACACTGTGGAATAGAAGCATTGGCTTGGGCAAGAGATATGCTATTAGAATTTGAAGATTGGGTTTATATCGACAAGAATGAAGATACGAAGATTGTTGTAGAAGGCGCTGACTCGCGTAGATTCAGAATGTACGAGAAAGCATTATCAAAGTATGGATACAAGAAAATAAGAGAACCCGCTGGTTGGGCCATGGTCAAATTCATTCATAGAGAGGATGTTCCAATTGAAGTACATGTTGATTGAGGTCATTGAACGTGATATTAGTGTACCTGAGTTTTTCGATGCTTGGGAGGATGCGCACAATGCGATGTGTAAAAAGGTCGCAGAGGTCAAGGGTGTCCAAGTAGAAGAAATCAAGGAATCATACCTTTCTGGAGAAGAGTATGAAGAAGACACATGTGTTCTTGAAGATTCTGCTTGGTCAGAAAGGCATGGCAACAACTTTGATTGGAAGATTTTTGGCGTTGAAGAGAACCTTTTGTGATATACTGAGGAGGAAGAACTTGATTAGGAATCTTGACGGGTGTTATTTTAGAGTTAAGCGAGAGGGTAAATGGCAGAACATCTGTTTCTCAGACCTTACAAAAGATGAGAGGGACGAGGTGACGAATGGAAAAAGCCCAGAGTGGCTAAAGTCATTATGCAATCATCTCGCAGACCAGCTTACATTGATTGGAGAGCAGTTCGATATTGTAGGGGATTAAGATTGGCGGTGGTAATATGACGATTGAACAAATTAGAGACATGGTTTCTGGGAATGACTATGACTTTCTGAGAGAAAATGAGCACCTGGGAGACCGCATTATATTTTTAACTCTCGGTGGCAGTTATTCATACGGTACAAATGTAGAAACATCCGATGTAGATATCCGTGGGTGCGCACTGAACAGCAAAAGTGATTTGCTTGGCCTTAGCAATTTTGAGCAGGTGGTCAACACACAAACCGATACAACCATTTACAGCTTTAATAAGCTCGTCACTCTGTTACTTAGTTGTAATCCGAATACAATCGAAATGCTTGGATGTAAACCAGAACATTATTTCTATATCAACGACATTGGCAAATCGATGATTGATAATAAAAAGTTGTTCATCTCACGCAGGGCCGTCCACTCATTTGGCGGGTATGCAAACCAACAGCTTCGTCGGTTGGAAAATGCTTTGGCGAGAGATAAGCTCCCGCAATCCAAAAGAGAAGAACATATTTTGAAGTCAATGCAGGGCGCTATAAAGTCATTCGAGAGCAGATATACGTCTTTTAAAAACGGTAGTATTTTGTTGTACACCGCAGACAGTAGCCGAGATGATTTGGACAAGGAGATTTTTGCCGATATTCACATCGATAAGTATCCCGCCCGTGAATTTAATAGCGTTATGAACGACCTATCGAATGTGATTAGCACCTACGATAAGTTGAACCACAGAAACCACAAGAAAGACGACAATCATCTGAACAAACATGCTATGCACTTAATTCGCCTATATCTGATGTGTCTCGACATTCTGGAAAATGGCGACATTGTAACATACAGGGAAAAAGACCATGACCTTTTAATGAGTATTCGTAAGGGAGACTACCAGAACGAGGATGGAACTTATCGTCAAGATTTTTTTGACATGGTAAATGAGTTTGAAAAGCGTATGGCCTATGCTAAAGAAAATACTTCATTACCAGACCATCCTAATATGAAACAGGTTGAGGAGTTTGTGATAGATGTGAACCGGAGGTCTTTAGATGAATAAGATTTCAATTCCGAAGGGCGCAAACTCCATTATCCTTGGCCTTAGATATCTTGGGCATGAGGCGTATGTTGTTGGTGGTTGTGTAAGAGACAGTTTGCTTGGAATCGAACCACACGACTGGGATATTTGTACCTCTGCACTCCCAGACGAGGTAAAGGATTATCTTTTGCGGCGTAATATCAGAACCGTTGATACTGGATTAAAACACGGAACGATAACTGCAGTATTAGACAGCGGCGAACATTACGAGATAACCACATTTCGCCAGGATGGTAATTACTCTGATAACCGACATCCAGATAGTGTGGAATTTGTTGACAGTGTTATTACAGATTTATCAAGGCGAGACTTCACAATCAATGCAATAGCATTTAATACTGCAGGGCTAGTTGACCCTTTTCATGGTAGGAAGGATTTAGAACGCAGGACTATATCGTGCGTGGGCAATCCAGATGATAGATTTTCGGAGGATGCGCTCCGAATTCTGCGGGCACTAAGGTTTGCCTCAACCTACCAATTCCACATAGAACCAGAAACGGCCGAATCAATCCATAAGAATAGAGACCTTTTAAGGAATATTGCACCAGAGCGTATCCAGTCAGAGCTTTGTAAACTATTGATGGGTGCAGGTGTAACAGATATACTTCTGGAATACAGCGACGTTATTGCTACGGTAATACCAGAGTTTTTACCGTGCATTGGTTTTGAACAAAACAATAGATTCCACCAGTATACTGTTTACGAGCATATTGTCCGTGCGGTCGGCAATTATGGTGGAAATGATTTGTCTGTTAGAGTTGCTTTGTTTCTCCATGATATTGGAAAGCCACAGTGTTATACTGAAGATGAAAAAGGTGGCCACTTTTATGGCCACGCAGTTCCAAGCACAGATATAGCAAGAGCTATTTTAGAACGACTCCGATTTGACAACAGAACAAAAGATGAAGTTCTTGAGCTCATTTTCAATCATGATGCTGTAATTGAGCCGACGCAACGAGTTGTTAAAAAATGGCTCAATAAGATTGGAGAAGAAAGGTTTCTCCAATTGCTTGATGTTAGAATGGCGGATATCAAAGCCCATGCAGAAGGAACTCAGGCATCCAGAATCAACAGGTGCAATTCCCTAAGAGAGATAGCTAATACAGTGTTAGAACAGCGTCAATGCTTTGCATTAAAAGACTTGGAAATTAAAGGCAATGATATTATATCTCTCGGTGTTCCAGAAGGAAAAGTTGTTGGAGATGTTTTGCGGTATGTGCTTGAAGCAGTTATCAATGGAGAACTGCCGAACAGCAAAGAAAAATTGATGTGCGCCGTCAGACAGTACCTGGAGGTACATGGATTTGAGTTCAAGAAGTGATTTAGTATATCCAAAGGGCGAACGTGTGTGGGTTGGGTACTACACAAAAGACCACAATCTGCTATTTATCATGACCAGCAAAGAGTCTCGTGACTTCTACTACTTATATGAACTTGTCGATGGGAGCTTTAAAAAGCTTGGCAGAGCAAAATCTCCCCAAGAACTTGAGGAAAGATTTGAGGTAGATAATAGACTGGGGGTATAGAGTTGAACGATTTTGATTTCGATTGCCTTCAGAAAAAGCGACTTGCACAGCAGGCCAAATATCGTAAGCGTGGTAGCAAAAGTAAAAAATGTACCATGTCAACCGACTATATGACCACAAAGCAATGGAAAGAAAGGTGTGGGAAACTTGTGACCATCCAAAAAGATAGGCCAGTATCCTGGTCTACGTTTAAAGAACTCTCAAAGCAAACCCAAGAGGAATATTTGCGTGGGCTTATGGAGACATATGGAGCCAATGCATCAAGCCTCGGTGCCATGTTTCGTGTAAAACCGTTAACTGTTCGGAGGTATATTGCCTCAAGAGGGTTAGATATTTCATTCCCGGTTGGGCACTCTATGACATTTGAGCAAAGACGGATGTGGGAAGACTTCTTATCTGGAGAAGAAAAGGGTATTCCTGGTGATTTGCCGACGGCTAAAAGAACAGAACCAGATGACAAACTCATGAATATGAGTGGTTTCTCAGTTCGCTTTAGCGGAAAAATCGATATCAACATGATTTCTAATTCTCTCATAAGTATCTTGGGAAACGATTCTGTTGGTGAGGTTGAAATAAAATGCAATCTGGTTAACAGAATGTCTGACTTGTGATTGGTCTTAGTTTGTGATAAAATCAACTTTATAAGGGGTGGTTTGGTGGAAACTGAATTCGGTTTGATGTTTAAGTCTGATGCCGATGTCGAGCAGGCGTTAGATGATTTTCTCGATGGGATATCTGATGAGCTCGAAGAGGATGAAGCAAAAACAACAATTCTGAATATCAATAAATTAAAACAAATCAAATTTGTATACTCTATGCTAAAGTATCTAACGTCAAGAACGGATGCCGTTGTTTCCTACAAATTATATGAGCCCTTTAAAACAATGGGAAGTGTTTCCGTTGAGGGCAAAGAGATTGAATTCCGAAACCCAGAATGGTTTTCTAGGATTTCTAAATTTGCAAGCAATGTAGAAGTTTATGTTCTTGCGAAGAATAGAGTCAGATTGACTTTTACATTTCACGGGCTTACTGCACCGATTGAATAAGGGGGAAACATGGAGTATACAGGTTGTTTAGAATCAGTTGAAGAGCTTGTCAAAGAGGCGACTCAAGAATTTTCCGGCAGATTTGCTCTTGTTAGTGAAAAGCATGAGGAGCTTAGAGGTATTTGTTCCGGCGTCGATGAGTTTGTTTATGATATGTTAGATGACTGTATCTGTGTGGATACAAGTGTTGATGAAAACACAAAGCAATTCACGATTGATGTTTTGCTGGATGATGGTATCATTCTCTCAAATAAAGATAGCTCTTCGTTCTTCGGTTTAATCCAGAAACTATCTTCTTTTTCTTTTTCCAAAACAAAAGATGGGTATCTGAGAGTGTCATTTAATTTAGACGGAATGTGGGATAGAGTGCGTGAATGAAAAAAGAAGAGAGCAATTAAGAGATGCGTTAAGGCATTTAACGAGCGCCGCATCAATTGTTGATACGGTATGTGATAAGGAACAGGACTGCTTGGACAATTATCCAGAAAATCTTCAAGGAACAGATAGGTTTGAACAAATGGAGGATGCCGTAGATAATCTGAACGACGCGCTCGAAAAGATTGATGAAGTTAAAGGCCATATTGAGATGGCAATAAAGTAGGTGAATTTGCGTGTCATTTATATTAGCTATTATTCTTGCCATTGTTGTTTTCGGTAAGATTGCGCTCGATAATTCGGAGAAGAAGGCGAGCGACAGAGAGTTTGCTCAAGCGGTGAAAAGTTTCTCTGACGCAAATAAGAGCTGGATTGATAAAGTTGTAGATGAACAGCTTGAGGAGCAACTCGAACAGGATATTTTTATAGGAGAAAAAAGAGAACAATTTCTGGAAGAAGTCAGACAGGCATATTCCGAAATGAGCAAAGATACGAGCAATATATTTATGCCACGCAAAACAGAACTATTACGAATTTTATTAGCGCGAAGAGGCAAGCTCCGCTATGTAGACGCAGAAAACGGAATTGAAAACTTCGTGTCTATTCTTAAACCAACTCCTGCAGATGGGAAAAAGAACTATGAATCACAGCTAAAGTTTGCAGTATGGATGAATGGCCAACTGAAAGCACATGGTATTAACGAGGAGCTCGTTCTTGTTGGCGTGGATGAGTTATGTTATAAAATTGAAGATAGTAGATGGCGAATGGGAAGATATAAGTGGCGACCATCTATACGAAATTATAAAGAAGCAGGGTGATATTACACACCCTGCTTTGTCATAACCTTTATTCTTCTTCAAAAAGATAGTCCGGCAATTCAATATGTTGATTTAGTAAGACCTTTCCACAGAATTGGACAGAACTTCCGCTATCCGACGAAACAAAAACATTTGAACGTCTCAGGGCGGGGTTTGCAGAAACAAGAACTAGATTATTTTCATCATCGATATAGTATTGTTTACAATACATAGCGCCATCAACACAGAAGATTCCAACATCGCCAATAGATAGTTCGGCATCTTTCTTCACAAATACCATGTCTCCATCGTGGATGTATGGTTCCATACTGTTGCCCTGGATGTTCACGGCAAAATCAGCATCATCCGGCACGGTATCATCTACCAAAATCATCTCGAAATCGTCTCCGTCCAACGGGGCATTGAATCCGGCCGCAGACGGGGTAACATACCTCGGGATGAATCGCTCACTAGATTTTACTGCCTGGATGTCTATAACCTTCTTGGGAGCGGTTTCCTTGGCCGCAGAGACACGTTCTTTTTCAAGCGAGCAGACGGTCTCAACGACCCGTTTCCCGTGCTTATCGAGCGCCTGGTAGTCTCTGAGCAGGCTTTTTTCTGCCGGGGATAAGATGAAATTCGTGTTTGGTGATGATGTCGGCATTCCAAGAAGTGAATCCAAAGAGACATTTAGGTGACGGCCGATAGATATCAGGGCATCCATGGTTGGCTTCCTTGCCCCGCGTTCCCAATTTCCAATACATACAACAGAAACGCCAAGAGATTTGGCGAGCTCCTGTTGAGTCAGACCTTTTGCAAGGCGCATATTCTTAAATCTTAGCCCGAAGTCCATTTTATAACCCTCCAGATTATGGGGCAAAGTTTTGATGTTGACACCACCAGATATTTGTGGTAGCATTAACGGCACAACAACTGTTTCTGTGGAGATGATAACACAAACAAGTTTATGTGTCAACAAGAAAAGAGACAGCCTACCCGTAAAGGCAGGCTGTCAGGACGATTGTGCGCCTGAACACAAACACCACTTTGGAAGGGCGCACAAATGCCGCACAAGCACCACCAAGTGCGGCGTGTTCAACCTGTATTACTACAGGATGGAGGCTATGCAGCACACCAACTACTAAGCCTCGCCTGTAGTATACCACCGTAGTTCCTATAAATCAATGGAGGGTTTACTGCAGGATGAAAAAAACTGTATCAGTCAAAGAGTTAAAGGAATATTGTACGAAGAAAAAGCCAAACAAAGTTATATTTTATACGGAGAATCAGACTTGGTATCGTGTTTCCGACCCCTGCAAAGTCCAGCTTTCCTTCCCTGTTATGTTGATATTTGAAAATCCAAATCTGATTTGTCTTAAGTCCGGGCAGAATACTGTGATGTTCAACCGTGTAAAGTTTGCGGAGATAGACACAGATGCCACGGTTTTGGGGACTTTAATCACTGTGTTTTGTGGAGACTTCAATTCGGACGGTTACGATATTTCGTATACTCTGATTGCTGCATAAAAAATTGTTGTCTATATAATTAGGTTGACAAGCGGTATACAAACATGCTATACTCCAACCATCAACATAATCTGAATTGAAGGAGTATAGAAAATGGTTGGGCAGAATAAGACAAGAGTGCCGCAGATTGGAGAGGTGTACTATATGCGGTTCGGCGGCACCGGAAGTGAACAGGAGGGTTTTCGCCCCGGTCTGGTTTTCCAGAATAATATGGGGAATGCCCACAGTCCGAACATCATTGCACTTCCGATGACCAGTGTTATGAAGAAGCTTGGGCAACCAACTCATGTTTTCGTAAATGGGAAGGAAGCTGGGCTAAAAAAAGAATAGCTTGGTGTTATGTGAAAATCCAGAGTGTATGTCAAAGGAAAGAATCGGAGACTATATCACCAGGTTGCCAGACAAGTATATGAAACAGATTGCGGCCGCAAGTTTGCTCGCATCGTCTGTCATCGCTTACCTGGACGTAGATGCACTGGTCAAAGCTTGGCAAAAGGCTGTCCGCCTTAATGCTAACATGACGGCGTAGTTTCTACATAACGAGCAGGAGGTTCATTATGTATAACGAAGAGCTGAAAACCAGGTTTATCAGGGACTACACCGGGAGCCTCAACACGGCTAATGTTGCCACAACGATATTCAATGCTTTTGAAAAGTATGAGCAGGAGTGGAATGCAGACCTATGCACAAAATCTGCAGAGGAATTACAGCCAGCAGTAGATGAAGTTGTCGGCCTGAGAACCAAAAGTAAATGGATGACACTAATCATACTAAAAGAGTATGTGAAGTGGTGCATAGCAATGCAGGTTCCTGGGGCTTGCGACGGTATGACTAAGATAGAGGCTGTCGGCCTGGGCAAAGTTCGTCACCAGATGGTGTCTGGGCCGCTACACCTCCAAAAGTATTTAGATTCCATTTTTGACCCGGAAGAAGAAGAAACTATCGATAATCTTTACAGGTGCTACTTTTGGATGGCATTCGGTGGAATTGATGAGGAAGATACCATCCTGATAAAAACAGAAGATGTTGACCTTGAAAACATGGAAATCCGATATAAGAGTGTGAGCGTCCCGATTTATCGTGATGCGCTACCAGCTTTTCGTAATGCTATTACACTAAACAGTTTTTTATATAAGCACCCTAAATACTCAAAACTAATACGAAGAGAAAGAATCCCAGGCGACACGATTATGCGTGGAATCAAGGCGACAACAAAAACTTTTACAATGCGGACAACATTGTCAAAAAGAAATATTAAAGCCATAGAAGAAGGAAAGACAGACCTGCAGTTGAGTTTCTATCGAGTGCGTATGTCGGGGTTATTTTATAGAACGTATGAGATAGAGCGGGCCGGTGGAACTGTTGATTTTTCAGATGCGGCGCTTCGCCTAATGGATGGCAAGACATATTCTCTTTCTGGAAGAGAAAAAATTGAACACAAGCAACGAAGAATTGAACGAGATTATTTCGAGGATTATCAGCGCTGGAAGTTGGCGTTCTCAATGTGAATACAAAAAGAGGACTCGCAATGTGCGAGTTTCTCTTTTCTACATATCAACATAATTAAATAACATACACCGCCTAATGGCGTTGTAAATATTTTGAATGAAAGGAGATACCACCAATGTTGTGGGGAAACAGCAAGCATACCTTAGACCTTATCCAGGAGAAGGAGGCGCGTCTCTGTTCGCTGAAAGATAAGTCATCTGTGGCCATTCAGCTCGTCCAGCAAACGGTATCTGATTTGGATACAGTAAATCAAGAAATTGCTGAAACGGTAGACGAAATCAACGAATACATAAGCCGACTTGCAGACACCAGAGATGGTCTTGATGTGACGCGGAACAGAAACCAGAAGATTATGCAGAACTTTGAAAAACTTCTTTGTGTTGATGACTGAGGGGTGTTTTGATGGAAGATAAGAAAGAGCGATTTCTTAGCATCTTCAATGAAGTCGTACATAGGGAAGGCGCAGAAGAACTTCTCAGTTGGCTTTCCAATTCAGATTTTTTCACGGCGCCAGCATCAACCCAGTATCACGGCAGTCATCCGGGTGGTTTACTAGAACATTCGCTAAATGTCTATGACTGCCTTGTTGAAGAGCTGAATCTTTCAGGGTTTTCTGAGAAGTATACACAGGAAACAATTGCCATTGTCTCTCTCCTGCACGATATTTGCAAAACCAATTTCTACAAAAAGGGAACAAGAAACGTAAAGGAAAACGGACAGTGGGTTACCAAGGAAGTTTATGAGATTGACGAAAAATTTCCGTGTGGTCATGGTGAGAAATCCGTTATCATTTTACAAAATTTTATCCATCTGTCTGCAGAGGAGATTTATGCAATCAGAGCCCACATGGGCGGGTTCGACACATCAGTAAAGGGCGGAGATTACTTCATCGGGAAAATTTTTGAGAAGAGTAAGCTGGCACTTTTACTGCATGTGGCAGACATGAAGGCCACTTATTTACTGGAGGGATGATATGGCAGACCAGCAGAATTTGAACATTTACCAAAAGCTTGCCAAGATTCGCAAGCAGGTGGAGGTTATCCAGAGAAATAAAAAGGGGTATGGATATACCTACGTCAGCGAGGATGAAATCCTTGCGAAAATTTCCGGGTTCATGGACAAGTATGCGTTGTCTTTGATTCCTAGCGTTGTACATAATAGCTCCATTGTTTCGCCATATAGCACCAAGAAGACCAAGTCTACCAATAAGGGTGAAATCTACGAAGAGAACGTAAATGAAGTTCTCGTTAGTGCGGATATGGTGTTTACCTGGGTAAATAATGAGAACCCAGAGGAGCGAGTTGATGTGCCCTGGATTCTTGTTGGGCATCAAAGCGATGGGTCACAGAGTTTCGGTTCTGGCCTGAGCTATGCAATGCGGTATTTTCTGCTGAAGTTCTTTAACATTGCAACACCAGATGATGACCCGGACAAGTGGCGCAGTAAACAGCGGGCCGCAGGGGCCGCAGAAGATAAGATGATTGCAGAAGAAATCATTTCAAGCTTTGACACGTTGGTAAAAGATTATCTTGCAAGTAACCCAGATAAGGCAGAAGAGGTAAAGAAGTTTGTGGCCAAGTATGTAAAGGGCGGAAACTACTTTGCAATCACCGAATCAGTATTGGCCTCAAAGCTGATTGCTGATTTCAAGGAAACTTTTAAGATTAAGGAGTGATAGAGAATGGGATTTCGCACAGGAGCATATGCAAAAATTTGGGAAGTCACTCCCATGAGCGATACCAGCACAAAGGTTAGAATGTCTGTCAGCCGAAAGAATAAGCAGACAGGAGAATATGAGCAAGACTTCTCTGGTTTTGTCCTTTGTATTGGTACTGCGGCCGCACGAAAAGCTGCTCAACTGCACGAAGGGTCTCGCATCAAGATTGGCGATTGTGATGTGACGACCAAGTATGACGAGCAGAAAAAGATTACATATACCAATTACAAAATTTTCTCCTTTGAAGATGCCGACAGTGCTGACACGCCGCATAATGATGTCACAGACCCCCAGCCAACCGTTGACGATGGCGAACTTGATGATAACCGCCTCCCGTTTTAAGGTGAGGCGCCTATGGGAGAAGTCAATTACGCACCTGTAATTCAAGATATGGTCTGGAGTTATTCCAGGGTCAAAGCGTTTGATGATTGCCCATATCGCTGGTATTTGAGGTATATACGCAAACTTCCAAGCAAAGAGATGTTTTTTTCAAGTTATGGGTCATTCATCCACAAGTTGATTGAGTTGTACTATAAAGAGGGGAAAACGTCTAAACAGCTTGTAGATATGTATCTTGGTGGGTTCAAAGAGAATGTCAGTGGACGAGCTCCGAACCCCAAAATATTTACCAACTACTTTAAAGATGGTCTACGATATCTGAGAGAAATTAAACCGTTCCCATTTAACTTAATCGAGGTGGAGAAACGGGTTGATTTTACACTCGACGGCATTCCATTTATTGGCTATATTGATTTCCTTGGCGAGAAAGATGGTGAGCTGTACGTTGTAGACAACAAGTCAAGAAACTTAAAGCCGAGAAGCACCAAGGGAAAACACACAAAGTCTGATGAAGATTTGGACAGTTATCTGAAACAGCTTTATTTATACTCAAAAGCGGTTGAACAAGAATATGGTAAGCGCCCCAAATCTCTGTGTTTTAATTGCTTTCGAACACCAGTATTTATTGAAGAACCATTTGTGGAGCAGGCATATACTGATTCTCAAAAATGGCTTTCCGAAGAAATAGAGAAGATAAAACAGGAAACAGACTTCAAGCCAAATATGGAATACTTCAAGTGTAAACATCTTTGTGAGATGCAAGACCATTGTGAGTATTATGCGATGTCAAATAAGAGGTGAGACACATAAGAGCAGAAGATATTACCAGAATTGAAAGTGAAGCCGGTGTAGTGGCGACGCTTGTGTATCACCCAGAATTTTGTTTTTACTCAGAGAACCTATTGCCAAACCATTTCTTTAACAAAGAGAACAGATACATATATGTGGCAATTTGTAATATGGCGCAACGAGGGGTTACCTGCATTGATTCTTATGGAATTATCCAGGCATTACAGTCGAAAGAGAGTACAGCTCCATATGCTGACGAGCTTACAGTAACTCAACTAAATGATTTTATTGATAGCAGTGAAAACCTTGCGCGTCATACCGTCGAAGAGTATAAGCTCTGTGTAGAAAATGTAATGGACGCGGCGTTTCGTAGAGACACATTGCAGACGCTGAAAAAATGTGAAGCAATTTGTTTTAACGAGTCCGTGAAAAACATCGAACAACATATCTATCGGGCGATGGATGATGTTATGATGGAATTTTCTGCAACCAATGAAGTGCCGCCATATTGCGAAGTTATCGATGAATGCTGGGCGGAAATAAAAGGAAGACAGAACACTGGATATGCTGGGATTCCCTTTAAGTTCCCTGCTTTAAATGACTATGCGACAATAGAGCGAGGAGAGTTATTTATTTTCGGGGCTGAGCAGAAACAGGGAAAGTCCATGATGTTGCTGAATTGCGCCGTTGACCTTCTAAAGAACGATTATGCAATCCTATATCTGGACAGTGAGTTGAATACAAGATTGTTCACGGCAAGAATTCTCGCCCACTTATCTGGAATCGAGTATAAGAGACTAACATCTGGTGCCTATACCGCAGAAGAGGAGCAGAGAATTCTTGATGCAAAGGAATGGCTCAAGACAAGAAAGTTTACCCACATCTATATTCCGACTTTTGACCAGCAAAGTATTTATACGGCGGTAAAAAAGGTAAATCATACGCAGGGGTTAGATGTCTTAATCGTCGATTACTTCAAGGGTAAAGGCGAGGGAGATGCGTTTGACAGTTACCAGGAGCTCGGTCGGTTCGTCGATATGGTCAAGAACCAAATTTGTGGAGAAATGAATATTGCTGGTATCGGTGCGGCCCAGGCAACAGCGACTGGTAAACTTGCGGACAGTGCAAAGATAGCACGGAACGCATCAACAATAGCTATGATTTCCGATAAAACTCCAGAGGAAATAGAAGTAGATGGTGCAGAGTGTGGAAACAAGAAATTGCGTGTCACTGTTAACCGAAATGGTATGCAGATGGCACAAGGCGAATACATAGACCTCATGTTTGATGGAAACCACATCTTGTACGAGCAGGCCAAACAGCATATACCTCAGACACCATTTTAAGCAATCAACATAATTAAATAACTAACGAAGGGGGCGGCGTATGGAACTCACGGAACTGATAGAGTCAATTGATATCCTGGATTACATCTCTCAGTACACAGAATTTACAGAGAAAAATGGAGAGTATTGGGCTTTATCTCCCCTCAAAGATGAAAAGACGCCGTCCTTCTCCGTTAGAAAAGAAACAAACAGCTTTTACGATTTTTCTTCTGGCGTTGGAGGAAATGTTTTAACATTTGTCCGTTTCTATAACAAATGCGGATACCATGAAGCCATTGAAATCTTAAAAAATTATGCAGGTGTAGATGGCGAAATTAGGCCGCATCGGAAATTGGCGGCAACAGAGGTTGCCAGAAAGTTTGCAAAACCTAAAAAAAGCCAGCCCAAAGGCAAATCGGTAACACTTCCAGATGACTATATGGAACGATACGAGAAGCGCGAGGATAAACTTGCTATCTGGGAGTCTGAGGGGATATCGAGAGGGTCGCTTGATAAGTTCCAGGTCTATTATGACAGTTTTTCAGACCGTCTAGTTTATCCAATACGGAATATAGACGGAAAGATTATCAATGTAAGCGGCAGGACTCTTGACCCACAATGGAAAGAGAAAGATTTAAGAAAATACACCTATTTCAAACCACTTGGTGAGCTGGACACAATATATGGCATTGCGGAAAACCTGTCCGAAATTAAAAAAAAGAGAGAAATCATACTGTTTGAGGGGGCAAAGTCGGTCATGATGGCCGACACATGGGGTATCCATAACACAGGGGCGATTCTAACTTCCCATCTGAACCCACATCAGATGAAAATACTTGCCTGTTTAGCTTACCGAGTTGTTTTTGCTCTTGATAAAGATGTTGAGGTGCGAGAAGACCATAATATCAAGCGGCTAAAACAGTTTGTAAAAGTCGAATACACATGGGATATGGAAAATCTGCTTGATGAAAAAGACTCACCAGTAGACAAAGGTATAGAAGTTTGGGAAAAGCTATACGAAGGGAGGTTGTCATGGCGGTAAGTAACAATTACTGTATCTATCATCTTCACTCAGACCTAAGCAATGCTGTTACCAATATCGATAGCGTAACAAAGTTCAAAGAATACATAGATAGAGCAAAAGAATGTGGTATGAAAGCAATGGCTTTCAGTGAACACGGTAGCGTCATGGAGTGGTGGCATAAGAAATGTGCCATCGAAGAGGCAGGTATGAAGTATATTCATGCTGTTGAAGCATATCTGACAGAAGACTTAACCGAAAAGATTCGTGACAATTACCACTGTGTACTGATTGCCAAAAACTACGAAGGCTTTTTAGAGCTGAATAGTCTTGTATCTCAGAGCTTTAATAGAAAAGACAACCACTTCTATTATGCCCCAAGAATTTCTTTTGACGAGCTGTTCTCAACAAGTGACAACATTCTGATTACCACAGCCTGCGTCGGTGGAGTGTTTGGTAAGGGAGACAATGCGACACAAAAGAAGTTTCTTGAATTTATGACGGCCCATAAAGAGCGGTGTTTCTTTGAGGTTGGTCATCATTTGGATGATAAGCAGGTGTCTTACAACAAACGGATGTACGACCTGAGCACCATAACTGGCATCCCTCTTATTGCTGGAACAGATACCCATGTTCTAAATGAAGAACACGAAAAAGGGCGGAGTATTCTACAGGTTTCAAAGAATATCAGATTTGATGGAGAAGAAAAATGGGACTTAAAGTTCAAGACGTATGACGAGTTGATTTCTGCCTATCAAAAACAGGGCTCTCTTCCAGAAGATGTTTTTCTTGAGGCGATTGATAACACAAACAGAATGGCAGATATGGTGGAAGAGTTCCAGCTCGACCGTGGAACAAAGTACCCACACATCTATGAGAATCCAGAAGAGACTTTTAAGCAAAAAATAGATGATGCGCTACATAGTCATCCGTATGCCCTTAAACATCACACAGAAGAAGAACTTCGACCTGTGCTTGAAAATGAATTCAGTGTTTACCAGGCGACAAAGTCAATTGACTTTATGCTGTTGCAAACTTATCTGCGTGAATGGGAGAAGGAAAACGGTATCCAATGTGGATATGGTCGTGGTTCAGTGTCAGGGAGTATGATTGCATATCTCCTTGGCGTAACCCAGATGGATAGTTTACGGTTTGGCCTGAACTTTTTCCGTTTTATGAATCCCTCCCGTGTTACAAATGCTGATATTGATACAGATTATTCTGGAAAAGATAGAGAGACAGTAAAACAGTTTCTTCTGCGAGACAAGATGAATCTGCCCAATATCCGCTCCGCCGAGATTATCACCTTCAACACAATTGCTATGAAGGGTGCAATTCGGGATGTTTGCAGGGCATTATATAAAGACCGAGCCGACATCAATTATCTACAAACCGCAAACCTTATCTGCAAGGAAGTGGAGCTTCATGAAAATGAAATCCGTAAGAAGTATCCAGAGGTATTCAAATATGTAGATATTGTCAATGGAACCATAGTCTCAATCGGAACTCACCCAAGCGGAGTGCTGATAAGCGACCTCCCTATTGAGCAGACCGTTGGACTTTGTAGTGTATCTACATCAGATTATCCAGTGTCAATGATAAACATGAAAGAGTTGGATGACTTGATGTACGTCAAGCTTGATATACTCGGCTTGGATAATATCGGAGTAATCAATGATACCTGTAAGATGCTTGGCATTGAGCGTTTGACCCCGGACAATACAGATATGGAAGATATGAATGTCTGGAAAAGCATTCGTGATGATACAACCCTTATCTTCCAATGGGAGTCTGACAGCGCACAGCATTATCTCAAACAATTTATGTCAGACCAAACGCTGGAGATTGCAAGGTCAAAGATTCCGAACTTCTCTATGCTGAAGTGGATGTCGTTTGGAAATGGACTGCTCAGACCTGCGTGTGCGAGCTTCCGTGATAGTGTTGCCAGGGGAGAATTCTACGACAATGGTTTCGATGCTCTGAATGAATTCCTGTCTCCAGAGGCAGGCAGAATCGCAATGCAAGAGACTATCATGCAGTTTCTTGTGAAGTTTTGTGGTTATTCTGCAGCAGAATCTGACAACGTTCGTCGGGCTATCGCTAAGAAAAAGGGTACAGAAACACTTCTGCCGGAAATTGAAAAGAGATTTATTGAGTATTCTTCGGAGCACTACGACATTACCAAGGAAAGATGCGAAGAGGTTATCAAGCCATTCCTACAAATCATCCTTGATGCGTCCGCGTATGGCTTTTCTTGGAATCATTCAGATGCTTACTCTTCCATTGGATATATCTGTGGGTATCTACGGTACTACTATCCACTTGAGTTCTTGACGGCGGCATTGAACATCTTTGGTGATAACATGGATAAGACGGCAGACATAACCAACTACGCAACAAAGGTCGGCATCCGTGTCACTTTGCCAAAGTGGGGTTTGTCCAGAGGCGAATACTTCTTCGATAAAGAAAAGAAAATTATCGCAAAGGGATTATCATCCGTTAAATACATGAGCGCTGGTCTTGCGGACGAATTGTATGAACTCGCAAAGAATAAATACACAAGCTTCATGGATTTGCTCAAAGACCTTGACGAAAAGAGTTCCATCAACTCAAGACAGCTTGATATCCTCATTAAACTTGACTTCTTCTCTGATTTTGGTAACCAGCGTGAGCTTCTTCGGATGGTTGATTTGTTCTCGAACTTCTTCAAGAAGGGGCAGGCAAAGCAAATCAAAAAGTCAGACGTAGACGGTACACCCCTTGAGGATATTATCAAGAGGTATGCTGTTGGCGTTACAAAGTCCGGCGGAATTGCAAAGAGCTACACCCTCCTGGACATATCGTCTATCTTGCACGAAGCTGAGAAGGCAATCAGAGATATGCACCTAGAGGACTTGAGCGACCTTATTAAAGTTAGAAACTTCTATGATGTGATGGGGTATATCGGATATGTATCCGGCGAGGAGAAGGATAGACGTAAGTTATACATAACAGATTTAAAACCACTGTTCCGTAAGAAGGATGGGAAGCAGTTTGGATATAGTGTTTTTACGAAATCAATCGGCAGTGGAAAGGAGAGCAGATTTACCGTATTCAATAATGTCTATAACAAAGAACCTGTAAAAGATGGCGACATTATCTTCTGTAAGGGGTACGAAAGAGATGGGCAATACTTCAAGCTGACGGCGTATGAACGGGTAATTTAGCGGTTGTGAGCAGTATAAAACCGAAGTTTTATAATTGAAGGAGGAACATAATTTGCAAGAGAAAAGGGTCTGCAATGTATGTGGGAGAGAATTAGACTTCTTCGATTTACAGCAGGACTTCACCATACATAGAAAAATTGAATACGGTAGTATTTTTGACGGGGACATTGTCGATATGCAGTTGTGTTGCGACTGTTTTGATGACCTAGTTAATGAGTGCAAGGTATCCCCGATTATAGAGGTAAGCGACGATGACAAATGAAGAATATAATGTGTTCATGTATGCGGTTGATGAAAACCTGCATCGCGTAGATAGGATTGCACGAGCAAACCAGTATCAGGTTGCGCTTGTTGTGTCGATGGATATCTATTATTTGATGGTTGCTCACGCACAAAACCCGATTTATACAGGGGATACATATGGAGAATATCATGGCGTTCCTATTGCCGTGGTATCTCCAGAACATGGCATGACAGAGTTTGCTGAACCTGCCATTATCGGTATGGTATATGACCCAATGATGCTTGAAGGGGACATTATTGTTGTTGGCGAGGATAACAGCCTGTATAGGTTAGAAAGCAGAGAGCCTCTGCAGTTTACCAATATGGGCGTTACTGTTCAATTTGGCCCAACGACATTTAATGCAGGGGAAGCAATCGAGACAGAGCAACAAGTAACAACGCCAATTACAGAGACTGTACCAACTGTAGCAGATGTGGCAAATACCACCACAATGACCATTGCGGCAGATGGAGACGGTGCGTACTGGGTAACGGATGCTATGACTGGAAACAGAGTCCAAATAGGAGATTTGATAAGGCCAACGGTTGGTGTAGCCACAACTAATGCTTATGCAGAGCCATATTGGGCAAGAACTCCGTATGAACCGTATGCTGATTACACCAGAGGTATGTTTACTGGAACGCTTGCTGACACAGTTAATGTAGATGCTCTTCGTGATGCAGTTGAACGTGCTTATAGGCCCATAGAAGACCACGCCGTAGCAAGAAAAAAGACTAAGAAAGAGGAAGAATTAAAACCAGGCGACACTAAGGCGCTTGACGAATTCTTAGACAGTTTTATACGACATGGCACATAAGCGATAGGTAACATACTGTGATGGGCTCCGGGGGTTTAACTCCGGGGCTTTTTCACAGACAGTAGAGAGGTAAAACAATGCAAAAAATTTTCACTATTTTCTTATCATTACTTGTAGCAAGCTCTATGTTAAGCGGTTGTGCATATGAAGCAAATGATGAGAAAACATCTGAAGATGTGGAGACCGTAAAGCTGTATGATAGTAATATTGATTATATGGATATTATGATTAAATCTGCGGCTTACGGTGATACGGATGCGTTGAGTGCCGCTGTTTTAGCCAGGAACGCAAAAATCCAAGATTTAAATCTTGACTATAATCTATTAACCACAACTAGCTTTTTAAATCAGTATGAGTCTTTCGCCGGTTTCTCCTTCGATAGAGACTATTTGAGCGATATGGTCACATGCTGTTTGAGTGGGGATATTCAGGGTGGCATTGAGGCCGAGGAAAAAAGAAACAATAAAATCGACGCCCTACATCTGAATGAGCAGAAAATCAGTTTTGAAGACCTGTTCTTACTATCAAAGATTATAACAGCAGAGGCCGGTTCATATTGGCTATCAACTGAATGGAAGATGATGGTTGGAGAGGTGCTCTTAAATCGCGTAGCATCCGTAGAATTCCCAAATACGATTGAAGAGTGCATTTATCAAGATGGGCAATATTACAGCAGGAATGACAAAGACTTTGCCGACCTTCTCCCATATGAGGACTGCGTAATGATTGCCATTAGGTTATTAAGTGGTGAACGGATTATCAATGATGGGTCTGTCGTGTTCCAGGCAAACTTCCCACAGGGTAGCGGTACATATCTCAAACTGTACGACAAGAAATTAGGGTATACATATTTGTGTTATAGCAGTTATCCAGAACTTTACGAATAAGGAGATTGATACATGGAAGTATATCTGAATCGTGTGGACGGAATTGATGACGCAATTATTTCGATGTTCTTATCCAAACGAACCTTGACAAGAGAACTTGAAATGGATGTCAGAAATGAAGTCGCTAAATGTAGTAACCATACGCCTGGGTGTCAAACTGCAATTGGTGCCATTGTTAATCCATCGGAAAAGTTAGATGACTGGATGAAGAAACTTTTCAAATGGGGAGTTCGGCACTATACCATGCTTCGATTTATTGACCTTTCATTTACCGTGTATGGCCTGCATCGAGGTGCGCAAGATGATTTTGATTCACACGCTATGAGAATGAATAATAGGATTATTCGTTCCTCGACCCGCCTTGCAGATTTTAGCCAAGGAGAAATGTCTGAATACTATGTTGGTAAAATCATTCCAACAGATGTAGCGCTTGCCTTGCTTGGTGTAAACACACCAGATAAGCTGGAATATGACGGTAAGGTATATGTAAGGACAGCAAATGGTTATATCCTTGAAGAGATGAAGGACAATAAGGACGCGAAGCGTGGCCTCTATATGTTGTCAATTCCGTCCAACTTTATTTCAAAAATTCAACTTACTGAATTTGCTCATATTTATAAAGAGCGAAACATGGAAAGTGGCGCCAACCCAGAACTGAAGATTGCTGTTGAAAGCATGGCAGAACAGGCCAGTATAGCTACCGGTGGATTTGCAAGCAAAGACTTATTTAAGGCCATTAGAAACTGAGGTGATGTCATGAAGGTAATCGTAATATCTGGAAAAGCCCAACATGGGAAAGACACTACTGCAGGATTCATGAAGGCGGCCCTGGAATCAGACGGTTATTCTGTATTGATTGCCCACTATGGAGATTTGGTCAAATACATTTGCAAAACATTCTTCGGTTGGGACGGCCAGAAAGATGAATATGGCAGAAGTCTACTGCAACGAATTGGAACAGATGTAATCCGTGCGCAAGACCAGGACTACTGGGTCAGATTTATCGGAACTATCCTGTGGTTCTTTAAGGACGAATGGGACTACGTTCTAATCCCGGATTGTCGGTTCCCCAATGAAGTGAACTATTTAGGAGACAATGGCTTTGATGTAATACATATCAGAGTTGTTCGAGATGGGTTCAAAAGTCCGCTTACTATTGAGCAACAGAACCATCCATCGGAAACCGCTTTGGATGATTCAAAGCCAGACATCTATATACATAACGCCGGAACACTGAATGACCTTCGGCAAACCGTTTCTGAAATAGTCACAGAATTAAACGGGCATCATCAAATTTCTTTCGATGAAGTCTAAAACTAAGGAGGTTGCTATGAGCACTGTAAAGAACCCGGCTGGTTACTATGAAGACATTGAAGCCGATTTCGATGAAATTGTCTTGAAGAGCGCAATGCTGGAAGATATTTTCTACCTCAAAGACTTAAAGCAGAGGAAGCTGTTTATCAGCGATGATATTAGTCAGGAGACAATCGGCGACGCAGTTCGTCATATTATGCAGATTAACCGCGAAGACGCCGATATCCCAGTGGACGAGAGACTACCAATCCTGCTGTATGTCACATCAAATGGCGGCGATGTCGATTCTGGGTTTGAGCTTGTTGATGCGATTATGCTGAGCAAAACTCCAGTGTATACTATCAATCTTGGCTATCAATATTCCATGGGTTTCTTGATTGGTCTTGCTGGGCATAAGCGCTTTGCAACTAAGAATGCAAAGTTCCTGATGCATGATGGAACAAACTTTGTTTGGGACTCAGGTGCAAAAGCACAGGACAGAATGGAGTTCAATAAAAAATTAGAAGACAGAGTAAAGGAGTATGTCCTGTCCAGAAGCAAGTTGACCTCAGAAGAGTATGACAGCAAGCGCCGGGTTGAATGGTATATGTTTAGCGACGAGGCGAAGGAAAAGGGATTTGTTGATGTAATTGTTGGAAAAGACTGCGACATCGAAGAAATTATTTGAGGTGATTGCGTGGAAGAGTACCTGGGATATCGAGAGGTTTGCTTATCAGATGAGGACATGGCCGCATTTTACAGCGGACAGCTCGAAGATAATTTTGGATGCTTGACAAATGAGTACCTTTTATTAAAGAACACGAATGATGAGTTGTGTGACCAAGTTAGATGGACGGGAGAACAATTTGCGAAGGTACCATTTAAGCAAATCAACAGTCGGTTCTTTGGTAAGGTGAAGCCAAGAAATATCCAACAGCAGTTAACTCTTGATATGCTGTATAACCAAGACATCACAGTGAAGTTCCTTGCTGGCAAATTTGGAACCGGCAAGGATTATTTAATGTCATCGGCGGCAATTGACCTTGTCGAGAAGGGTAAATACAACAAAATTGTCTGGGTGAGAAACAACATTGAGGTGAAAAACTCAAAGCCAATCGGTCATCTTCCAGGCGATTACAACGATAAGTTACTTCCATTTGCAATGCCATTGGCAGACCACCTCGGCGGAGTGGATGGACTTGAAATCATGATGAATCAAGGGAAGATTGAGCTGGTTCACCTAGGATTTATCAGGGGCCGCGATATTCGCAACTCCATCATCATGTGTTCAGAGGCAGAGAATATGACCAAGGAACATATTCAACTTCTGCTTGGTCGAGTTGGAGAAGGCTCATCGCTGTGGGTAAATGGCGATTATAAGCAGGTTGACGGAGAAGTATTCGTTAAAAACAGTGGATTGATTATTGCAGTTAATAAGCTGAAAGGTCATCCACGGTTTGGGTATGTGAAGCTGTTAAAGACAGAACGTAGCGAAACTGCGGCAATGGTAGATTTGCTGGACTAAGAAAAACAAGAGGTGTTATGAAACAACTTACTATATTAGTTGATATGGATGACACCATCGAGGATTTACTTGGAGCATGGCTCTCATTCCTGAACAATAAGCACGGAACAAATGTGAAAAGAAATGATGTTCGGGAATGGGACATCTCCAAGGCGTTCCCTACATTGGAGCGGAAACAGGTATATGAACCATTGACCATAAATGAGTTTTGGGGAACAATCAAACCGATTGAAGGAGCATATGATATCCTAAAAAAGTTAATGGAGGATGGTCACAGTATATACATCGTAACTGCATCTGCATATGAGACGTTGCCAGCAAAAATGGAATTGACATTATTTAAGAACTTCCCGTTTATCAAGTGGAGCAATGTCATAATAACGTCTAATAAACAGATGATTAAGGGAGACGTGCTCATCGATGATGGTGTACACAACCATGAAGGCGGAGGCTACATCAGTATTCTAATGGATGCGCCACATAACGTGTCATTCCAAAAGGATGGAGTTATACGGGTACATTCATGGAATGAAATATACGAGGTAATAAGAGAGATAGCGGAGGGTAGGTAATGCGTATGGTTGTACTATATTCAACAGGATGCCCCAAGTGCGGAGTGTTGAAAAAGAAATTGAATGAAAGGGGAATCCAGTATCAAGAGAACACAACAGTGGAAGAAATGCTTGCGTTAGGAATCACATCTGTCCCTGTTTTGTGTGTCGATGGAGAGCTCATGGAGTTCGCAGATGCTGTGAAATGGATTAACAATCAGGGAGAGTGATATCGATGGACATTACATTAAAACTGTCAAAGGACTTTGAGAGATGTCTTGAGGATTTGAAGAAAAAGTATGGGGAAGATTTTGAGTACATCAATGGAGTGCATCCAAGTCAGCTCGACTTCTCAGAATTTATTGACAACTTTGTTGATAAGGACACATTGGCCGATGCTTCGATTGACCCCAATGCCAACGCAAACCACAAAGATATCCGTAGCTTTATGACCGAGAAGGCAAAGAGCGAGGATAAGTTGTTTGGTCTGAATAAGATTTTCCTCACGATTAAAAAGCAGTGGGGTCTTCGCACGGCAAAGCAGTGGCTTGAGCAGGAGTTTAGCAAGGGGTTCTACCTGAACGACAGCACTACTGCAAGCTACTTCCCGTACTGCTGGGCAAATGACCTTACCCGTCTGGCGACAGAGGGGTTGTTCTTCCTTGACCACTATAATCATCAGGCTCCAAAGCATCTTACCACCTATTTCGACGATGTGATTGAGTTTGTGTCATTCTTATCCAATCGTCAGTCTGGTGCAGTTGGACTTCCAAACGTGCTTATCTGGGCTTGGTACTTCTGGAAAAAGGACGTTGACGCAGGATACTGCATGAAGAACCCTGATTACTATGCTCGTCAGCAGTTCCAGAAGTTTATCTACCGCCTCAATCAGCCATTCCTGCGCATTGACCAAAGCGCCTTTACGAATGTCTCCATCTTTGACCGTCCTTACCTGGAATCCTTATTTGGCGGCGTAGAGTTCCCTGACGGAGAACTTGCCATTGACCACATTGAGGATTTTATCGACTTCCAGAAGGTATTCATGGAGGTAGTGAGCGAAATTCGTGAGGAGAATATGTTTACTTACCCGGTGCTCACCTACTCACTGTACTACAAAGACGGCAAATTCCAGGATGAAGAGTTTGCTCGATGGGCGAGCGACCACAATGTTAAGTGGAGCGACTCAAACTTCTTTGTCAGTGACAATATCGGTATTCTGTCCAACTGTTGCCGGTTGCTCAGTGACACAAAGAAGCTGGATGCTTTTATTAACTCTATCGGAGGCACAGCACTGTCTGTTGGTTCTTGCCGCGTCAGCACCATTAACCTCGTCCGCATTGCATACGAGAGCAAGCTGAACAAGAAGAAGTACCTTGATATCCTGAAAGACCGTGTGCTTCTGGATTGTAAAGCGCTGTCATCCATGCGGCATATCATCAAGCGAAATATTGAAAAGGGGCTTCTTCCGAACTACCAGGATGGTGCTGTTGAGCTGGACAAGCAGTTCTGTACTATCGGCGGTATTGGTATGTACGAGGTCATGGATTTGTTTGGCCTGATTGGTGAAGATGAGATGGGCAATAAATACTACACAGATGATGCAGTTGAGTTTGCCACTGAAATCCTGGATACTATCAACGAGGTCAAAGACAGTTTTGAGTGTGACTTCACCTTTAACCTGGAAATGATTCCGGCAGAGAATTGTGCTGGTGTTATCTGTGCGGCCGACAACCTTCTGTTTGAACAAAACAGATATTTTATTTACAGCAACCAGTGGATTCCGCTCATGGAGAAATGCACCATCCAGGAGAAATGCCGCCTTGGTTCGCTGTTTGACATGAAGTGTGGTGGTGGGTGTATCGCGCACATCGATGTCGAAAGCCGCTTCCCGAACGAAGATACGGCATGGGGGATGCTGAACTATGTGGCATCTCAGGGCGTGATTTACTTTGCGTTCACGACAAAGATTTCTGTGTGCAAAAACAAGCACGCATTTATGGGGACATCCACTTGTCCTGTATGCGGAGAACCTATTGCAGATACATACGCAAGGGTCGTGGGCTTCTACACTCCTGTGAGCAGTTACCAAAAAATTCGCAAACAGGAGTTCAACCAGCGTAAGTGGTATGACGTGCTGACTAAGAGCGAGGTCATGTAATGCGGGTAAAAGGAATCATAGAAGAAGACTTCGTCAACTATAAAGTTCCTGTGATGTTCATCAACACCTGCTTCTGTGATTTCAAATGCTGTACTGAGCTTGGGCTGGACGTAGGGGTGTGTCAAAATTCGCCCCTCGCCCAAGCCCCTTCTAAAGAAATCCCAGATGAAGTGATTTACGAACACTTCGTGAACAACCCCATCACAAAGGCAGTTGTAATTGGTGGCATGGAACCAATGCTTCAGTTGGATGAGGTCAAATCGTTAATCAAGTTGTTTAGGGACAATGGGGATAATTCCGAGTTTGTAATTTACACAGGTTATTATCCAGAGGAAATAATTGAACAGCTTAAATCCCTCAAATCATTGGGGGCAATTGTGATAAAGTTTGGACGTTTCATTCCAGACCGGCCAAGCAGGTATGATGATGTGTTAGGGATTATGCTTTCTTCGGACAATCAGTTTGCAAAGAAAATTTAGTGAAGGAGATTTAGATGGCTACTGGTAATAGGGTGAAATCCAGCGGGTCAAAATCAAGAGAAAACTTTAGCAAATGTTATTCGAGCTTTTGCTATTTTTTGACAATGCTGTTCTGTGCATTAAGAGCGTGCGATGTTATTGATTGGCCTTGGTTCTTGGTTCTGAGCCCAATTTTCATTTCATGGATTATTGGAATTGTGGCATTAGTAGTTGCCGGATTGCTTGCCGTTTCATTAGTAAATGGAGATGGAGATAAATGAGAATCTATACGAATCCAGACAAAGAGTATGCCAATGAAATCAAGAAACAGTTAAAGGCAAACTCTGGCTATTGCCCCTGTGCCCTCTTAAAAAACAAAGACACGAAGTGTATGTGCAAAGAGTTCAGAGAAATGGAGGAGGGCATGTGTCACTGCGGCTTATACATAAAGGAGAAAGATTGACATGGAGTATTTTGACGCGCCGAACCACTCTGTGGAGCACATGACAATCCAATTTACAGACGACGCAATAAGTAAAATCTGTTCAATGGATGACTTCTATAATGCGACAGGTCTTGCAGATGTAATAAAAGAACTTGGTGTGACAAATGTTAACCAAATCTGGATGAACAGAACTAAATGTGAAGGCTTGCAAGATATTGTGATGGGGAATCTAAAGAAGTCTAAGAAGTATAAAAACCGGGGCGATAGAGCGCTCAACACCGCTGTTGCAATGGACTGGCTTAACTATTCTCCGGTTTCTATTCCATATATTCCAGACAACGAGATATGGATTTTTGCAAAAGATGACGCACGGATTGCGCTAGAAGAATACAGAGATTGGAACACAAGGAGCATGATGCACAATGACTAAAAGAACTATCCGGGAAACTGTAAAAGAATATGATGAAAAGGGCAATGTGATTAGAGAGACGGTTACGGAAACAACTGAAGACGATGACACCGTCTACTATCCATATTATGCACCAACCCCATATACACCAATCAACACGCCTACGCCATGGTGGAATGTCCCAGAAGCAACAACAGCAAATGTAAGTACCATACAACAGATTATGTGATTGGAGTGAAACAATTGAAGCGAGTAGGAGAATTTGAGAAAGTCAGCTATGAACAGTTTTATGGAGCCATGAGTGAAATTATTGATACCGAATATAAGGATGATTATATTCGGATGTTATATGACACTCTGGAGTTACCAAAGCGTGCAACTAGTGGCTCGGCTGGGTATGATTTTAAATCGCCATTTTCCTTTACGCTCCAACCCGGAGACACTATTAAAATCCCAACCGGCGTTCGGGTAAAGATTGATGATGGTTGGTGGCTTGGTTGTCTCCCTAGAAGTGGGCTCGGATTTAAGTACCGGCTCCAGCTCAACAACACGATGGGCGTTATTGACAGCGATTATTACTACTCAGACAACGAAGGCCATATCTTTGCCAAGATTACTAATGACAGTAACGAAGGTAAGGTTATTGAGGTAAAGGCCGGAGATGGATTTATGCAGGCCATTTTTATTCCATATGGAATCACATATTCTGATTCTGCCGATGGGGTAAGAAATGGCGGTATGGGTTCCACCGGAAAGTAAAGGCTAAAAGAATGGCGGAGTCTGGCCGAATGGTCAGCTCCGCCTACTTTTATATCCATATGAATTGGGGGTGTCTTATGAGTAATATGCCTCAGATACCATTTTGGCAACGGTACACAATGAGTGTCGAAGAGGCGTCACAATACTTCCGAATCGGAGAAAACAAGCTACGCCGAATAATCAGTGAAAACAAAGATGCAGATTTTCTTCTCTGGAATGGCAATCGCCCACAAATCAAACGGATTCTTTTTGAGAAATACATAGACCGCTGTGAGGCGGTTTGAATCTTGAAAAACGGTATCTGATATGGTAGAATAGAATGCTATATCAGATTCCTTTTTCTCATTACAGGAAGGGAATCGCCATGCCAGAAAAACGAAGAGACAACAAAGGACGTATTTTAAGAAATGGGGAGGTGCAAAGACCTGACGGCATGTACATGTTCCGCTATACCGACTTGGACGGAAAACGCAAGACGGTATACAGTTGGAAACTTGTCGAAACAGATAAGGCACCAGATGGGAAACGGTGTGTTTCTGCACTTCGGGATATCGAAAGACAAGTCCAGCGAGATATGGAAGATGGAATACGAGCCGCTGATGCAAAGTCTATTACAGTAAACATGCTGTTCAAATCCTTCATGGATTTGCGTACCGACCTCAGAGAAAACACAAGATGCAATTACATTTGCTTATATGATAAGCATGTAAGAGATGAACTTGGTGGGAGAAGAATCCGAACTATAAAATTCACAGACATCCAAAAACTGTACATGCACATGATTCAAGACCTTGGATTAAAGGCAAGTACAGTGCAAAGCGTCCACTCTATTTTATATCAAATGTTTGAAAGCGCAGTGATGGATAGCTTGGTTCGGATAAATCCGACTGCCAATGTTCTAAAGAGCCTTCGAAAAATGCTGTCAGTTGAACAAGAAAAGAGACACGCACTGACAGAGGAAGAGCAGACAAGGCTGATTGAGTTTATATATCAATCAAAAACTTATTGCCGACTTGGCCCGTTGTTTACTGTCCTCCTTGGAACAGGAATGCGGATAGGCGAAGCGCTTGGGCTCAGATGGTGTGATTGTGATTTTAAGAAAGAGCTCATCAGCGTAAATCATACCATCATATATAGGCCAAGCGAAACTAGCGGATATAAGTATCGTATATCTGAACCAAAGACAAAAGCTGGGCTTAGAGTCATTCCAATGCTCTCTGATGTAAAGAAAGCCTTGTTAAGCGAAAAAAGGAAGAGGCGCCGTCCTGATAGCGAACCCTTCTCCATTGGAGAATATACAGGTTTTATCTTCTTGAACAGCAAAGGGAAGGTATTTACCCCTGCATATGTGTTTGATTCCATACAGCACATCACGAGCACATATAATAGAGAAGAATACTTCAAAGCACAGGAAGAAAACAGAGAGCCTGTTTATCTACCAAAGTTCAGCGCACATATCTTGAGGCATACTTTCTGCACAAGGTTGTGCGAAAACGAGAGAAACCTAAAAATCATTCAGGATGTCATGGGGCACAGGAATATCAGGACAACGATGGACGTTTACAATGAGGCAACCGAGTCTAAAAAGCTTGAGAGCTTCAGTAGCTTGGACGGAAAAATCAAGCTCATGTAGTTTTACACCACTTCCAAGCACCAAGTCCGATTTTACACCAGAATTTACACCACTTGATAGAAAAAACACGAGAAAATATAAGGGGTTATATAAGTACCAAAAGCCTTGAACCCCTTGAAATAAGGGGATTTGAGGAGTTATGAGAAGAAAGAAGGGTACTTATGTATCTTAAAGCATTGAAGGCACATACAACTACCTCAAAGCATTGTGGCACATACAAAAATCACTCGTTTGCGCTCTGATTTACACCACTTCTACACCACTTGAGATAGGGTTTGATATAGCAAATTCATGGGAATACTACTCTGCTTTCGCAGGATATTCCCATTTACATATAATAAAAGCCGCCTGTGGGCTCACAGGAGCCCCTCTGAGCGACTTTACAATAAATCTAATATCCCAGGTATCCCCAAACATAACAGGGATACACGGGCTTGTAAGGCGGGTTGGAAGCGATTCCTTCCCGCCTTATTTTTTTAGCGCAAAAAATGGGAGCTTACCTGCAAAAGGTAGCTCCCATAATACACCCACAAAAATTTATTCGTTAGTCATTTTCGACGTATCCTCGCACATCCTCGATGAATGTGTGGGAACGCATGTGATTTTCATATGCCTCTCTGATGATACGAATGGCAATATCAACTTCGCCATTCTTCATGCCATTGCTTTGGATGATTGCCTCATACTCCTGGTACAGCTTGAAGATACGGTTAAACTGTTCACGAGTAATAGGCTTGTTTTCGTCAATCACAAGAGATGCAAAGCTGATAATAGCGTTTCTCTTATTGTCAATTAGGATTGACAGTGTATCGCTATTATTCTTGTCGAGCTTCCTGTCAAGCTCGGCCATGCTTATATCGTATTGCTCAAGCTTTGTGTTCACTCTCTTAATCCATTCATCCCGCATATGAATGTTGTCGGTGCTGTAATGCCGGTTCAAGTCATCAAGAGTAAGTTGAACTTGGTCAAGGGTCTTTTCCATCTTTTGCATCATAAGACGTTCTTTTTTTCTGCGAGCAAATATCTTACGAATTTTCACAAACTCTGGAACGACCTTTCCTTTGAATTCAAGGAACTCTCCAACTAACTGCATGATGAAGAACAGGGCAATTACAGCAATAGCAACTTTAGTCGGGATGTTGATATACTCAACATAATCAATCATCGGATTTAATCACCCGCCTTTTCTGCAGGCGGATTAACAACATTGCTCATATCACACAGGTCATCAATCAACTTGCTGATAACATTCATATCAATGTCGTAGTTAACGGTATCAGCAGAGGCTTTGACCATGGCAAGAACCCATTCCTTTTTCTCGGCACCAGTCTCAAACTTCTCCTCAGCGGCTTCCATATAACCCATAACAAGTTTAAGAACTTCGCCCCAGTTTTTCTCTTTGATTGCTTTCTGAACATACTCAATTAACTTGACAGTAAGAGTTATAATAGCAACCAGAGAGGCGGCGAGACCAGGAAGGATGGAAAGCACATATTCTAACCAGTCCATAGATTATCCTCCTTTAGATGGGCGGACTATTGCCGGCATCCTCTTCATCTGCTTTTTGGAAGTTAGACGCCATTGCCGCCGCGTATTTAATACCCTCTCCATTCGGCCCACTATTTTCAGCCTTGCTCTTATCAACAATCTTTGATAAGACAATGCCGCACGCTGTACCAATCGGAGTGAACACAACAGTCCAGCACATAAGGGCACCTGTGTACCCAGTTACAATGCTCTTCATGGCAAGATAAAAGCCACCAGCAAGACCGGTGGCAAGGAAGAGCATGATGAGAAGAGCAAGCGCATTGGTAAACCCAATACGGTCGAGCAACTTTTTCTTCTTCGGTTTTTTGGATAAGCGTTTTGGCTTTTCCTTGCGCTCAATTTTGATGGTCATAGGAACCACCTCCAACCATAGACCATAATTACTTCATCTGATTAAAACGATAGAACAATTGAGCCGCCTGCTCTCTGGTCAGGAAGTCCTCCCACATATAGTTGGTAGTCCCATCAATCATGTTCCCACCACCAGCAATCAGGCCAGAAGAGGTGCTCCAGTCACGGGCCTCTTGGCTCCAACTTCCGCTGTCGTTGTCACGCAGACGCTTACGGTATTCATCCATAGCGACCGCGAACATCTCATTAAACTTCTCTTGGCTAGTCATAAACTCATCCTCCTCTTCACTTGAAAGTCTACGGTTTACTTCTGCCGCAATCTCACCCTGACGCTCATACAAATATGGGCCGGGGCAAGACTTATTGGCGAACCACCTATGTACTGTCATTACCATCTCGTTAGGTGCAGGGTTATACGACAGAGCTGTGTCTTTGTCTCCAAACCAGATAATCTTTGTTTTTCCATTTCGTTTGCAGATGTCGGTAACTAAATCAATCAATGCTGCGTAGGCTTTATCTGTTACTGCATATGGGTCATAGTTATCGCTTGCTGTTTCAATCGTAATTGCACGATTATCATTTGCAGAACTTGAAGAACACCATGAGCGGTCTTTCTCATCCACACAAAGTCCAATGCTACCATCATATCCAACAACGTAATTGCAGGATGCTTTCTTACTAGACGGTTTAAAGACATCACACCCTCTTTTAGCAGTAACTTGTCCAACAAAACAGTGAATGGTCACTCGGTCGATTGCATGGTTACGCGGACTATTTTTGTTTGGAGAAATATTTGTATATGTGGCAAGAGGACTATTACTCATAGACAATTCATCTCCTTTCCCGTTTGAGTATTTGTCAAAGTATACTTGACCATATGAAGCACGTTTGTTTTGCACGGATGAACCTTGATTTGCAGGGCGCTCAAAATCAAACAAGACAGCATTAGACGCTTCACGAATCGAAGCCGCATTTTTGAGAACGCTCAGAACGCCAGGAAAGCTCTCTGACAGCTCTTTTAACAGGAAGCCTAGTTGGGTATCAAGGTCTCCGATAGATGCTCCTGTGGCCTTGCAGAAGTCAAGTAGGCCCTGTTTACGAGACCAGTATGTCCACTGGGCAAGCCCATACCCGGCACTATCCCGCACAAAATTAGAATAAGCTCCGCTATCGACCGCCGCAGTATAAGTTGCGTCAGTGTAGCCGAGCTTCTTTTCATAACTGTTTTGCAAATTTTGTGGGTTCAAACCACTTTCCGCATACAGGTTTCCCATCAATCCTGCCGCACCGTAATCATTTAATCCATGCGATTTTAGAAACAACCATATCTGTTTTGAGGTATCCATATTACTTCACCGTCCATAAAAGACCCCCTTATAAATCCATTATTTTATGTGCAAATATGTAAAGTGGGAGCCGGTTGATTGCCGTGCTCCCACTATTTTCATATATACAACAAACAATTCATACGGGCTTATAATGCGGCTTTTCTTCGCCGAACATCCAGTGTCGCAAATAATCATCTAATATGATTGCAACTGCAGATAAACCCATCCAGGCCAAAGAAAATGGTAGGCAAATTTGCCCCATAATGTTCAATGGTACATCTGAGTAATCCCATACACCAAGGCCAAGCCAAATATTTACAATAAGGCCAGTTATGAACTCCAACGCCGTTACGAGCACTGCGCCTATCATAGACTGCCACACAATTCCAAGTTCCCACGGAAATAGTTCGTTGATAAGCCCAATTGCGACGAAGCATACGCCGCCTAGCACAAACATAGATATATGGGAGTGTCCACGCCAAATAAGTTCAATCAAAATATAAATTAAACCACCAATCACTGCTAGTATGGCAGACTTCAATACATGATACAAAGACATAAATGTTACGCCTTTTCAGCCGCCACAGTCTGAGCCATCTTAGAAACGATTGATTGCATCTGTTGCTGTGCGACAGCAAGCTTTTCATTCATCTCGGACAGGTATGGCTCGGGCAGTGTCATACCATACTTAACCGCAGAAATATCTTCTACGCTAGTCAGAGTCTGTACATATTGTTTCAGTTCGTTATGATAGGTGGTTTGAGATGTAATAAGTGTCTGTGCGGCAATATAAATTTGTACAATTTCGGCAGCCGAATAAACTCGGCATACACCACCGTCAGACTGGTATGGGAATTCAGTCCCGCCCAATTCGACAACGCGGAATAAGTTGTTGATATTAGATTGGTCTTCAATGCTCAGGTTAAAGTGTACGCTTTCCTCGCCAAATGTAATATCAACACCAGATACAATTACTGTATTGCAGGCATTAGAAATTTCGGAAAGCTTTGCAGTCATAATCACAGACAGAGCATTATCTTCGCCAACAATTTCTACAATATCTGATATAGTTGCCCACCCACGCTCAATTGCTTTTAAAAGGCCAGTTGTATCAATTAACTGGCTTTCATACATATCTCTCAGCTTTTCCTTCATACTCACACCTCCAGTGCTGCAATTATAAGCTCATCAATTAAGTTGCGTTGTTCATAAACCATATTACCACCATTTACATTAGACACAATGACAGTATCAGCACCCTCAATATCTTCATGCCCAAGTAAATTGTATGGTTCACTGTTGAACGCGATGCCGATTGCATCTTGCTCAGAAGCAGTAGCGTAATCACCGCTTTCCCCAATCTTGATATAGTTTACAGAATCCGTAATACCAAGCTCTGTGCCATCAATTTTGATAATGCGAAACATTTATGTATCCTCCTTTGCGCCGACTAACTTTGCGATATGCCGTAGCACATCGATATCGGCCTGATAGAAATCGTGGTTCCAAAGCCAAAAGTCTTCGTAGTCCTCGCGCTTGTACTTTTGACAGACCTCGTCTGACCACACCTTGTCCCATCTGTTTTGGTAGTTAGCATCACGCTTGCTCAGTGTGCGCTGAATGGATTGGGTCAGCTTTCCACGAACCATACCAAGCCCGTCCTCATTCTGTGAAAAATACTGGTGGGCGTTCTCACTGCGTTCGTTGCAAATAATTTTGCCATTACAGACAATGCGCCCATCAACACATTCACATTCGGTTAATGCGGGAAGATTTACATACCCGCAGATTGCCTTGCTCTTAAATCTTTTATGAACAATGTACTTCACCTTTAATTCCTCTTTCTCTAAAGTTTTCGATGCGTTCTGGAGAGAACCCGAACACGGCATAGAATAGTCTACGCAACCGTAAGACACGGCCATGGTCGTTGTAACTTTCAAAGTAGGCGAAGATGCCGTTAATCGAAGTCCATAGGTCTTCGTAATTCATCTCGCCGTTTTGAATTTTGTGATAGAAAGCCTTTATCTTTTTCCGTGCCCTCTTTACACCATCTCTGTTCCCATTTACTATTACCTTTCCGGTTTCAGTCAAATGATATTTAGCCTTACAGTATTTGAACGGTTTAGTGAGTGGAACAATTCTGGATTTAGACAAGCTCACGGTCAAACGGAGGCTTTCTGCTTTTGCAATCACAAGCTTCATGATTTCTTTTGGGTCTTTATCAGGAGGCACAAGAATGTAGTAGTCATCCATATAGTGCCCAAAGCACTTAATGGAAAGTTGGCACTTAATGTAGTTATCAAGTGCCGATGGGAATGCAATCATTTCGGCTTGACTTGGTTCAACACCAAGCGGAAGCCCTTCGCCTCCTGGAACAGTATTCACAATTGCATTGGCAATATCGCGTAAATCTTTGTTCCGTATTAGCTCATCATGCCGTCTGAATATCATTTCGTGTGAGACGGATAGGAAAAACTGTTTGAAATCAATAAGGATTACATATCCATCATGCCCATATTTTCTGAAGTGCCATCGCAAATCTTTTCTGAGCTCCCGCTTTGAAAATTCAAAACCTTTCCCAGGCAGACTTGCGCCATTGTTCCATATCATTCCTGGTAGGTACAACGGCAATAAAACTTTTTTGGTAAAGACCTTTTGCATCTGCCTATCTTGGATACATGGGGCATCAATAGGTCTTGTTTTCCCACGCTCTGAAATTGTAAAATGGACATACTTAGAAGGTTTCCATTTGTGTTCTAATATCTCGCGCCTTCTTGCTGCTGTGCCGGAAAATAGATGGAGTTCAAATCGCTGAGCGCTGTTCTTCCATCTAACTCCATTGCAACATTTTCTACCAGACAGAAACATGTCATGGTATGTAAATACATCGTTGAGACCGCCAACCTCTTGGCATCGCTTCGTCTTATTTGCCTCACGCTTGGCCTGTCTCCTTTCATATCTGCCTTTTCTTCTACTCATAAAAAATAATTTTTCGCCCTCCGTACAGATGTCTTGTTGGATGTCGTCTAATCTGCTTTGCTGGATACACATGAAACGAGTTGAGACATATCCCTCGCCATGCACGCTCGGTTTCCCGGCGGCGTTCGTGCAGAAGCATCAAAGGGCAGTTTCGGACGTAGTCACGGGAAGCATTTCTCCTTTCGTAAGGGTCGTGGTTCACTCTCATGCGAGCTACTGTATTTGACCCAAACCATTTCTGGCTTACGAAATCCGGGGCGACCCCATTGGAATTCCTTGCGTTGTTATTGTTGGCGTTGCCGTTGGTGTTCACATTGCAGAAGTTGTTGGAGTTGTTGTAATTAGGGGAACGCTCCCACCACCAAGCAGTGGAACACCGGAGTCTACAAAGAACCCCGCGACAAGGTTTTACAGAAATGCACCCATAGATTTTACTTACCGTTTCTTGTCACTCTTGAGAACATTCTTTAAAAGAGCGTCTTCAAGGTCAATTAACTCACCGAGCTCTTGCGACATATGGTCTAATTTTTTCATAGCATCTGAAGATGAAACATTTCTACCACTTGCAGTTGTAAAACAACCTTCTGGGTTAGTGAGCATAATCAGATAGCATTGAAGCAAGTGAACGTCAAGGGCCATAAGTGCTGCTCGTGATTCAAGAAGGTGATGCTTTCTTAGCTCCTTCCTCTGTTCATCAGACGGGTAAATACTATTCGCTTTTTCTGCGTGGTCTAATACCTCTGATGCAAGCATAGAAACTGGTGTTGCTAATAATCTTGAGTACCTTGAAGATAATCGGGATAAGAATCTGATGGTCTGAACGTAAATCTTGTTTGCAGTATTGATGTATTCCGCTTTGCTTTCAGACCGGTGCGCCTTTAGAACTGACATAAACTCTCCTTTCATTCCTTTTTGGATTTAGAGATAATCGTACTCAATGAGCTGTTATCTCCGTCCCTAACCACAAGGGGTGTACCTTCAAATTTATAATTAAAGTAGGGGTGGGGGGATGGCCCCCATCCCTGACCACAAAGGGTGTACCATCCCCACCCGCAAGTTATTTAATTGGTTTGAACACGCCCACTTTCGTGGGCTTGCTTTTTGGTAGATTCAGGATTAGACTCTGAAAGCCGGGGCGACCCCATAGGAACACCTTGCGTTGTAACTGGGGGCGTTGCCGTTGGTGCTCACACGGCAGAAGGAGGAGGTGCCGTAATAAGGGGAACGCTCCCACCACCAAGCAGTGGAACCAGTTGAATTGTGGCGGTACTTAACCTTAGAGTTACCGTTCTTGTAATACTGGTACTGTTGCTGATAGTTCTGTTCCGCAGAGTTCGCGTAGCTTCGTGTTCCAAAAATCTCAAACTCGGCCAGAAGTGGAAGGTAATCAACCGACTTTGTCACATAAGACGCTGTGTTGTTACCGCCACCCGTATTGTCGGTGTAAATGTTCATCGGCTTCATGACGGCACGCAGGTCGCTTGGGAGAGCGGCCATCAGAGTTCCAGAAACAGGGGATGTTGCGGTTGTGGTGCCAGCGTCGTTGTTGTTGGAATTCGTACTGCCAAGCACATCGTACCGAAGGTCACAACCCTTCCAACCGCCAGAGTTCGTGTTGGAGCTATGGTTCATGTTGAACCACTTCTGACCACCAGTAGAATAGTCGTTATAATGGCTATCCACCAAGCAAATATCAGTACCACCGCTCAGTGCCGTCTTAAATGTACCGAAGGTAATTCCGGTGCCCTCACGAGAACTATTGTGGTCAAAGCCAAGGATGTACACATAATAAGTTCCATTGATTGCCTGTGTTCCGACAGTACCATTGACGGTAACTGCCTTGCGGTCACCAATAGCCCAGTAGTTCGGGCCCTCACTGTCGTCAGCAACACCCTTAATGACAGACCACTCATTGTCGTTCAGGACGGCGTTGACAAACTGAGCAACAACATTAACAGTCTTACTTGCGGGTGCAGTGTAGTTCGTGCCAGCAGTACAGCTAACAGTGATTGTGGTATTACCAGTTGTCTCATTCACATTTTGAACGGTAACGGTATTGCCGCTTCTGGAAACAGTTGCAATACCAGTGTTATTTGACACAACACTAATTGTTCCATCATGATTACCGCCGATGGTGAAAGTTCCATTTGGCGTACTTGGGCTCAGATTGACCGTTGACGGATTCACAGTCAGGGTACCAGTCGCCTTATTGATAGACCACTGAACAGTCTTTGCCGCAGTCGTTCCATCACTCCAACGATAATCGTCCTTCGGCGTAAACGTGGCACTATAAGCACCAGCATTTATACCAGAAGTGGTTCCGCCAATTGTCATATATGCGGTGTTATAGTTGCTCCAGCTTGGATATTGAACAGCGCCATTATAAGTAGGCGAACCGCTCTGGGAAGGAATGTTTGCAATCGTAATACGGTTTGCAACACCAGTCCCGCGTTGCGCCTCGGAATCATTGAGCCCACCATTTGTAGTCTCGGGGAAGAAGCTGACATAGTATGTAGTTCCGTTAGTCAACCCAGTAACAGTCAGAGGCGTATTTGCATACTGGTTCCGAGTGGTAACTTTTAAGGTATAGACAGCATCTTCATCATCTTTGCTTGTTGCATATCCACCAGTCTTGACAACAACAGTCGTGCTCGCCCATGTGGCCAAGGTTACTCCATCGGAGGCAATCGTAGCAGATGGGTCAGACCACTTGATAGTCATCTTCCCATTGCCGGCTTCATTGGACACAACAATATTGGTTACATTCCAACTATCAATTCCGGGAACCTGGACAGTGGGTGTCGCTGTAAATTCGTTGTCTTCGCTTTCTGTATAAGTTCCAGTTGTGGTATATGGGAAGAACTTGTAATAGTAAGTGGTTCCGTTTGACAGGCCGCTATCACAAAAATAAGCGCCAGAATACTGGTTGCGGGTTACACTGTCGATAACGATAGTGCCATCCCGACGGCTTGTAGGCATAGAACCTGCCTTACGAACCAGGAGCGTGCCGCCCCACGACACAAGAGTAGATTCTGCTACCACAAGGTCATCAGGGTCTGTCCATTTCACATACACCTTGCCGGATGAAACAAGCGTCTGAATATTAGAAACGGCGGCAAGTGCAAGACCGCCGCCACCACCAGAGCCACCTGGGAAGTTAGATAAAATTGGCATAAATCTGCCCTCCTTTTAGCCTAAAAGAATGATGTAGACAGGGATGTCTATATCGGGCATTTCGCCATCAGCCGCAATTATCAGTTTGCCGTCTTCTTGCCCGATAACAGAGAGCATAGCCTCTCGCGCCATTTCCCTCTGTTCAACTGTCGCATTATGGGCAACAGAAATAGTTCCATTCTGAGTTGCCGATAAACCAGCGACAGAGATTTCTTGTGTAAATGGGGAATCAATGCCCGACCATGAATTTGCAAGCAGAGTGGTTGTAACAGAAATACTGCTATTGGCCTTTTCACCGAGTGCAGTATCGATTTTTACCATGTTAGAATCCACTGTTCCATTCATTTTCGTGCGCCAATTCAAAAATTTGTCAGAGCTGTCATCAGTAACGTAGAGGCCATAATTTGTAGTTTCACTCATATCAACACCGCCCTCTACATCAAATCAAAATCACAACAACAGGAATATCTCTTGTTGGAGTTTCACCAAATGTGGCAATTGTCACAGTACCTTGCCCTTGACCACAGACGTACAGTTCTGCATTTTTGGCAGATTCCATTTCTGCATCAGTGACAGTTTGAGAAAGACCAATAAATCCATTGGTGTCAGGAGATACCCCTTGGACTTCGATTGTTTGCTGACCTGCAGACCACCCAGAGGCAAGCAGAGTTGCGTTTACGGCGACACTCCCAGCCCCAATGGGGTTAATCCGATAACGCTTTTGTTCTCCGTTATATTCTGCGTCAATATAAAACCCACCATCGTCGGGGGTGAAGTAAGCATATCCATCGTGAAATGCTGTAACATCGGTTGAAATACGAGAGCTGTCTCCTCTCATAATTTTAAATAGAGCCATTATTTTTCTTTACCTCCGTTCTACAGAGAAATATAGAAAAAGGGGCGGGTGTTACCCCGCCCCATACGCTATGGGAGTATGAAATTAGAAGCTACCCCAAGTAAGAGCAGTATCCACAGCACTATGCACATCGGTCATAGTGGCAGCCTTATTCGTGGAAGCATTATAGGCAGTCTCGAAGGTGATGGTATCCTGCTTACCGGCCAGTGCAGTAGTCAGGCCGGTAATCTTATCCTGAGCCAGCTCAGGAATGTCAGTAGCCACCAGTGCCCGACGGGTAACAGTCACCTTACCATCAGTCTCAGAAACGGCGGAGACAACCTGACCATCAACAGCGGTATCCTCCACATCCAGAGCGGCGATAGCATCAGTAATGTCAGACTCCACAGCCTTGCCATCAAGAGCATCTTGCAGCCCTTCCACCTTAGCGATTGCCAGAGTGGGAATATCATCGGCTACAAGCGCCCGACGGGACACAGCAATCTTACCGTCAGTCTCAACAACAGCACTCACGAGCTGACCAGATACAGCCTCATCGGCAACATCAAGGTTGCCAATTGCAGTGGTGATGTCAGCGGGAGTTGCCTTGCCAGCCAGGGCGGTCTCCAGACCAGCAATCTTGGACTGAGAAATTGCGGCGTCAGCGGCAATGTCAGCGTCCTTGATGCTACCCTTCACGGCGAAAGAAGACTCATCGCCAAGCTCGCGCCAGGTAGCACCGTCGTAGACATACTCCTTGGCGTTGTAGGTTACCACATCGCCCTTGGCAAACTCGTCTACACCAGAAACAGTGACTTCAGTGGCGGGGTCAGTAGTAGATTCACCAATGTAGTGCATAGCACCAGACAGACCTGCAACTGCATTGGTCACGTCGGTCATGGTGGCAACCTTGTTGGTAGAACCATCGTAAGCGGTGTTGAACACCAGAGTATCCTGCTTGCCAGCCAGAGCGGTAGTCAGGCCGGTCACCTTGGACTGAGCAATTTCGGGGATATCGTCAGCCACCAGAGCACGACGAGTAACGGTAATCTTGCCATCTTTCTCAGACACAGCGCTCACAAGCTGGGTTGCAACAGGGGTGTCAGCCACATCCAGAGCGGCAATCGCCTCGTCGGCATGTGCCTCAGCGGCGGTTTGTGCGGCAGTAGCCTTCTCATCCGCATACTTCTTAGCCCCCTTCAGGGTGTCCATGTCGGAAGTATCGTCGGAAGTGCCAACATCGGCCTTGCCGTTAATTTTTGCGGCCAGAGTAGCCTCAAGGTCTGCTTCAGCAACCTCGTCCTTAGAAGCCAGTGCGCCCAGACCCTCGATGGAACCGGCGACAACGTTAGCAATCTTCTCGTCCACATACTCCTTCACGTTTGCATAAGGAACATCGGGCTCCTTTTCGCCAAGGTCGCCAACAGCAGTGGAAATTGCACCATCCACATCATCAGCAGTGGTGTAAGTGGCGCCCATAGTCAGGGTCAGCTTGCGAGAAACGGCGTCATAAGAAGCCTGAGTCACAGCGTTGCCGGAGCCAACCACTTCTACAGAAGTAGCGCCGGTATCCAGGTTAATCTGGACAAAAGCAGAACCATTGTACTTGGCAAGCACATTCAGGTCGGTCACATAATACAGAGCAGTAGTGCTTGGATTGGTAATATCCTGAAGCGCTTCCAGATTGGCAACCTCCTGAAAATCACCAATGCGGATACGGGTGCTATTATCAATGTCCAGATACATAGCTCGCTCATCCGTGGTCACATAGAAAGTGCCCTCGGTGTGGGCCTTGGGAAGATTAGCGAGCAGACCTTTCTTAAAAGCAATATTAGCCATAGTGTTTATTCCTCCTCATAAATGATATTGATTACAGGGAGCCCCAAACAAGACTCTCTGCAAGACCAGCAATAACATCTGCGTCAATAGAATCTAGTTTCTGCTTATCTGCGGCGGACATCAGGCCAGCGCCGTTGACACCATCCGGCCCCTGTCCAGCAGGAATCAAGGTAAGCACTCCGTGCTGAACGTTGGGAGAATAGGTTCCATTTTCTTGTTTTGTGAAGATACGAATTTCAGCAGTGTTTGTAGTTTCAGTACGCTGTACATTGACAATCTCACTGAGAATTTCATCAGGCATAGAGTTAATGATGCTTTGCATACCAGACACATCAGGGATATCGCCAACAGTGGCAATCTCATGGTCTGGGTCATCAGCCACATAATCAGGGGATGCCTTATCCTCTGCATTATGATAGAAAATTCCCTTCTGATATACATTGATACGGGAACCAACCCAGTTGCCGTCCACATTTTTATCGGCATAAATCTGGGCAACCATACCATTCTCGCCACCATTGTTCACGCCGACAAAAGATTCCGTACCATCTTGATGTGTGTATTTCGCTCCGCCGCCAGTAGACTCATTGAAAATGAGAGCCGTACCTCCATCATCATTTACAATTTCCCGAACAACAAAATCACTGGTATCAATCAGGCCGCTGGTCGGAATGTAAATGTGAGATGCTTCTGCATCATTCAAAACCAGCTCAATGTAGGTATCACCGACCTTAGCACCTGCATATGGCTGGTCATCCTCAGCGACTGTCTTAACACTTCCGCTTTGCACAACAAGGTCTTTAGGAATGTTGATTTCAGCACCGACATAAGAACTGGAACCATTAACAGTTTTCTTCAGACGATAGGTAGCAGAATAACCTTCGGCGGTATCATCTAATTTCTCGATGGAATATTCAGTGCTGTCCTTTGCGACATAAAGACCGTCATCCTCAATTTCGATAATGTTTCCTTCGACCTTAGATACCTGGACTCCAATGGTTTTACTTCCTTCTTCGCCATCAGCAATCACAATTGTTGCATCGACCGGAGTAAGTCCAGCAACAGTCCCGGCAGACAGATTGTCCAGTTTGACCTTGTCTTCAGCAGACATCAGCCCCGCAGCAGTCTGAGACGCAGTCTTTCCAGTGGCAAAAAGAAGGTTGCCCTTATAAAGCTCCTGCACATCTTCAAGCCAATACAGAGTGTTGGTGTCTTTTTGTTCAAGCGCATCGAACAAATCTTTGGTGCCAACCTTAAAGATAACATTAGCCAACTTTATTTCCCTCCTCTGTAAAAAGATAGTTTATATAAACACTCTCTAAGAGTTTATACCGATTACATCTGCTCCCAGATATAGTCCGTAACAACACCATCTCCCTCAATTTCAGACCATTCGTCGTTTGGATTGAGGTCAACAGGCTCTGGAATTTCCCCAGGTTCTTCCTCGATGGTAAAGGTAAGAATCTTTTGTGCAGAAATGTGGGGAACATATACTGCGCCATCCTTACCCACAACACTTCCGAGATTCTTAATTGTTCCATCGCTAAATGTCAAGATGAGCTCATTATCAGAAGAGATGCCTGCATTTGTAACCACGGCGCCCGTATTCGTATTGACAACAATCTTGTCTCCGACAGGAACTCCGTTTGCAGAAAGCTGAATGGTACTATCTTCGGGATTGAAGATAATATTATCTGCCTTGTTTTCAATTGCAGTTTCGATAGTATTATTCATCTCTTCAATGGCTGTGTTCATTGTGTGTGTCAACTGATAAAGTGCAGTCATTTGGTGGTCACAAAGATAGTCATCCATATTTTTGGATTCCTGAACTTGCAACATACACTCCCCAGATTTTGCAATGACAGGGTTTGATGGCGTCCCGGTGTAAATCTGCATCCAAGTACAGATTTCACCCGGATATTTTGTCAGCTTACAATTTACGGGGAAAGTGTACTGGAGATAAGAATCATTGTAAGGCTCATCAGAGCGCTCAAGAACAACCACATCTGCAACACCATCAGCGCGGATGTAATTTAAGAAAACACTTGCAGTAAACATATCAATCTCTCCAACCATGGTTGGAATCAAATATGTAATCTTCCTGCTAAGATTATCTCCACGATAGATTGGTTCATTAACCGTAATGACCAAATTCATATCATCATCAAGTTTAATATAAAGCACCGGCCTCACCTCCTAATCGTCAAATAATTACATAATCGATTTCTTCAAGCGTCATATCGCCATAGGCAGAAAGAGCATCATCATCCATTTCGTACAACAACCGATGCCGTTTCAAAATACATTCAGAATCAAATCCAAATAAGATAGAGTTATACTCCGGGTTCATAAACTGTTGGATAGACTCTATTACCTGTGAAAGAATGAGCACCGCATCCTCAAAAGCTTCATACTTAGTTGAGCTATCTCCGAGACCAACTGTTGCATCAATTTTGATATGGGACGAGCCCTCTCCAAGTGAATAGTGTAATTCGGTCGCAAGAACTTCGGAGGCAAGCTGAACCATCGTTTGGCCTGTATTATAGAACCGATAACAGAGGTTTGTCAGTTCCGACACAATCGGGGTATTTGCCTCAACGGATAGAATGCTTTGTTTCTCTGTCCCCAGAATTGAATGCTGTAAAGATATACCCGGCTCTATTGTCAGCAAGCTGTTCTTAATCTCATGTTGTAAATTCACATCGATAATCATTGATGACTCGGCATGACCACCCGACTTCCCGGTATACGCCATAATAGGCTCAACAGATAATTGCATAGTGGATTCTGCTTGCGTAAACATATTTGATAATACATTGACACATTCAGCAGAAATTGGCATACCAGCAATATCTGGATACAGAGAATAATGTGTCTGGAAATCTACAGATGCGCTAAAATTTGTTTGATAATCAAGGCGTTCATAACATGTCTTCAACATTTCATCGATATGCTGGACAAGCTCCGAGTTTGTTTGAGCCGCTACAAACTTATACAGTGTGTAACTTTCGATACAGCTCTCAAGTATCAGCTTATGGATTGCGGTCAGTCCATCACGATACGGTATGGAGTAAACGATAATGTCGCATTCGGTCAATCGGTTATTAAGATAGATATCAAATTCTTTTGCCATATGCGACTCAACTCCTTATCTGATTAGGTGGGGTTCTGAGCAGACAGTTTCAGGTATCCTTCCTTAATCGTCATAATAGTTGCAGTCTCAACGCTACGAGGAGTTGACAGTTCTCCATACATGAGAAGATTTCCAGAATCAACAGTAGGAGAATCATAAATTACGAAATGCGTAATTGTCCCCCAGCTTGCAGTGCTTTCATTAAAATTGATAGCCAGCTCGTTTGTAACAACACCGTCAAGCGGCTCGCTCATATTAGTCAACTGGACACGAGCATATCCAGCATCCGTAGAAGGTTCATCCACGCCAGTACCATTGATATTGGGTGCAGTTGTGCTAAGGCCAATATAATAGGTTGTAGGAATAGCAGGGTCGCTCTTTGTACCAAACACGTTCCCTGCAACGCAGTTTAAGAAATAAGTGGTATTCATGAGACCATCCTCCTTCAAGGTAAAATAGGCATAATAAAAGCCGGTGTTCTCACCGGCGACTTATTGCCTTATAAAATTTTTGTTAATGTTGTTAGTGATATAGAGGATACCTTGCTTTGGAATCTCTACATCCCCATCGATGTCTCGTATGATAATCTGATAGATATACTTGCCGGACAAATCAACCGTCTCAATAGGGGATAAGGTGACGGTAAGCACGTTGTCATAAGTCCCCTCATTGTTGAAGATTGATTCCATCTGCTTTGTTAAAATCGGTGTCCCCATTTTATTTGTAAAACTAACAATGGAGAAATTACACTCACACCCGGTCAAACTAAACGGCTTTTTATCCTTGTAGAAATAAACATTGAAAACAAGGTCTTGTGTTTCACCGCCAACAAAGTCGATGGTCGGCAAGGTGTATGGGTTATATGTACAGCTCATACACGCTCACCGCCTTTCAAAATTTATTATCCGTCTTTCTTTTCGGGAGACTTAACTTCTGCATCTTTCAGAAGAGTATAAACCTCTTCAATCATGGCAATACTGCCACTTAAATTAGCAAGGTTTGCCTTGCCGTTTACAGACACAGTATTCAGAGCAGACAGCGTAATATCTAACCTCTGAAGAATTTCATCTTTCATTATCTGTTATCTCCTTTTTAATTCATTTTCTAGTTCATTGACTCGGTTATATAACTTCTGAATCATATGAACACAGAGAGGAATAAGTTCACCATATCGAATGCTGTAGTATTTCTCTGCGCCTTCTCCAGATACATCTTTATCACAGTATTCAAGAAGGGCAAGCTCCTCCATAGATAGGTTACACCGAACTCTCGTTTCATCCACGTCTTGTGCAATAAATCCAATATGCCTTAATCCATCATTATGGCTATTAAGGCAGAACGTTGTTGGCTTCAGTCCTAAGAAGAAATTTTCATATTTATCAACGTCCGACCTAATATCATTTTTCAGGCGTACATCCGAGTCAACAGAGATTTCTTCTGATGCGTGTATACCATTACTGGCGCAATATATCTGCGCACCGTCTCCGCGCATCATAGCACCCTTATTACTAACGAACACATATACGTCAGCATAAGGCCCGGCAGAACCAAACATTTTTGCCCCATATGTTGTACTTATACCATCAGAACCACGGTCGCAGCAGAAACCACCATCTGAGCTACTAAGCGTTACTATATCTGCATCAATGGTTCCAGTGCGAATGAAATTAGCATTGATATAAAGACGGTTTGATGTAGAGTCACTAAAAATTCCAAACTTACTTCCACCATCCGTTAATATATCAAACACCGCTTGGTCGGTAAGTCTATTTTCCCATGCAAGGTCGTAGGCTTCATTCGCATTATCATACGCGGCGTCAGCTCTGTCATAGGCATCATATGCTGTATTCAAAGCATCATCTGCTAGTGAGTATGCAGAACTGCTTCCTACATTTGTTTCATTAACCAATGCCCAGTTAATGGAGGAGCCTGCCGCCATAGTGATACTTCCACGCATCGAAACATTACCTGCGGAGTCAACCACAAAATTACCGTTACCCACGTTAATTCCGTTTAGATTCAAGTAATCTGCCGTGAACTCGTAAGCGCCGTTCATCATTGGGTTGCCGGAAGAATCTCTAAAGATAGCCCCGGAAACAGTTCCACCAAACGTACCATTTCTGGCATAGATATCACCATTTTTCTTTACTGAAAATGGTGCATTGGCTGGGTTAGAATTTCCGGCCCACATGGCATAAGCACTATTTGTTCCAGTTCCAGAGCCATTAAGTGCAACGTAATTTGAGCCGCTACCACCGTGCAGATAGGTGTCTTCAATGGTGAAACCACCAATCATACCAGACACAGCAGTTACCTTGCCCCTAAAATATGCGTTCCCATCACGGAGGTCTAGGAAAAAATTGGCGTTTTCTGGGATACCGTCTTCATCCAGAATAAGGTCTCCATCTGAATCAATGAATGATGGAATGACTGTCGTGCCACTTGTGGTGAACAAAGAACCGTTTCCGGCAAGAATACCATATTTCGGGTCGATGATAATCTTTCCGCCGTTGTCCTTTTGCAGAACAAATGTGGAGTTGTTTAACCATGCGCCGCTGGAGTCAACTTTAAATTGCATGACACCTGTATCGGTTGCATTCTCAATGATGAGGTTATTGCCAACAATTAGCTTGCCACCAATTACATCAGCATTAACCCCGAAATATGTGCCGACTTCTTCAGAAGCGAACAGACCGATGGCAAGCTTTGCGTGTTCCCAATTATCGTCCGTCATAGCAATCATACTGTCAACAATCCGCAACTGGTAATTGGAATCGCCGCCAACATGAATACCGGCACCATTTATCCTAATGCTTTGATTTTTGGCACCAAGGATTGTGTTTTTCGCCGCATCAAGAGAGCTGTTCATAAACTCCGATACTGCAGACGCTTGATTTGCTGTCTGATTGTAGATATACTTACTTGCGTCAAAACTACGCCCGGAGGAGTAGCTTTGTTCAATCATATCCTTCAGTGTGTTACAATTATCGTGTCGCTTAAATCGGTTTGAAAAAACAATCGAGAAATCATCTCTATTCTCAAAGTCCAATTCAAATTCGATAATATATGGAGTAATCAGTTGCTTATTCCCGACATTGAGGTATACGCCCTTACCAAGTTCTAACCTATTTCTAAACGGAGCAAACTCAGATGCAAAAATGAAATTTGCGGAATCTACGCTAAACTCATATGTAGGAGTCGCCACATCGCTTAGCACGTCTACCGCATAGTCAAATAACTCCATTTGAACGGAATATTTCTGGTAGTCACTTACATTAGCAGTTAAATAAAGAGAACCAGAGGCGCAGAAAAATTGAAGCGTAGTCCCTTCATATGTAGTCACTTCATCAACTGCGACTGCGTGAATATCGGATGACAAACCACTTAACGAGCCTGAAACTGTTACCATCCCGCTACTTGCCGTAGTCTCACCAGCAGAAATAGAGCCAGCATAGATGCTAAATACAAACTCGCCATCATTATTTTCCTCAAGCGTTCCACGAATAATATCGCCGGAAATAGAGTACCCACCAGTGAAAGAAAATGTTCCACCAGCAAATGTGTACATCCGCTTCTTAAACTTATCGGTCAGGTCAATTCGTACAATCGAAGACCCGCGAACAGATAGTTGCTCATTTGATAGTGAGTAAAAATTTCCAGATATAGTCGTGTCAACCGTTGTGGCAACAAAGGTATTCTCCGTTATATCTTGCTCAATAATGTAATTGTTCAGCTCATCGTACTCGTCGTCTGTAAAATAGTTTGTGATAGACAACATATTGACGATGTCTTGTATTTGAGCAGTATACGAATCTGGATTGGACGCATCTAAGTTGCTGTTAATCGCATTGTATTGGCTTTCTTTGTCAGCTATCTCCTGTTCCTTATCAGCTATATTAGAATTGATTTCGTCAAGTAACTCCTGCTGAGATTGCTTCCCAGCGCTTGTCGTCTCCATAGCTAAAGCCTGGATAGTAACGCTTTGCTGTGCAACAAGGTTTTCAAGCTCGCCTTTTAAATCGGTCAGCTCGGCCTGTATGGTGAGAAGCTGGGCCGTAGCAGACGCACGAAGCGCAACAAGCCCCCTGTATTGCTGTTGATAGTTCAGAATAGTTCTTTGCCATACTTCCCATTTTTGGGCAAGTGCATCTGGAATATCACCGTTAGCAATAAAGTAGCTCAAGTCGTATATCCAGTTTGTACCGATTGGGTTCACATCTCTTATGTCTAGCTCATCGGAGCCATATGGCCGGAGCGCCGTGACAAGTTCATCACTTAATTCGTCAATACTAATGGACTCAATAAGATTATCAAAATCCAAATAGATTGGAAGGGTATCTAACTGCTCGTCTGCGTCATAAGCGTTTATCGTGCGCTTGTATGGGTCGAATACAAAGACGCCACGGAATTTCTCTGGAACTGTCTGATAGATAAAAGAAAGAAGATAATCATCATACTGGTCAAATGTACGATAACGCTGGGCAAGGGAAGGGGAGACATACCCGATGCTCCAACCGCGTGCGATTTCAAGAATGCGCCCCATAATGGTATCTGGGTTGGCTTGGTTCGTTTGGTCGTAGAACTTGAATGTACCCTCTTCCAAAAAGAATTTCTTTGAGTCCAGCGCCCGCTCAATTGAGTATCCCTCTATATGCTTAACATCATAAATTCCGTCTGATTCAACGGATGGATTCATGATGATATAGATTCCGTACTGTTCTGTATAGATAATTTTGTGTCCAGTGAGCTTATCATAAATCCAGTTCGGCTCTCCATCGATTACCGCTGGTACATCAAACGAAATTTCGCTTGGCTCTGAAAACTTAATGTTGAGATGAAGATTTGCCACACCCGGAATGATACCAATTGTATTTTCGCCAAGTGTCTTCAAAATAAGTATCGGGGCCTCCGGGTTTCCATCTGCATCAAACTTCAACTTGGAATAATCAAGATACACTCTTACACCTCCTTACCCAGCAATGTTATATAAGAACCGGCCGGAAATAACGAGTGTGCCATTGCCGGCTACCTCAATGTTGTTGTCACCATGGACGAGACGGAAGAAATTCAGATTGAACCCATCATATAGGTTATATCCGAAATTCTGTTCCTGAATAATTCCATTGTTATTATCGATGACAACACGAATAGATGAGGGCAAATCATTAAGCAAAAATTCTCGCTCAGAATCATTGTGATTGACAATCCGCAGGGAGCTTGTACCGGCAGATGGAATAAAGGTTAATGTGGGCTTTATAAGCTCACGAACAGAACTTTCGTTGCGGAATAGAATGTTGGTCGTTCCGTTAATCTTATATTGGTATTCAAATGGGAAACCATACGCATAGGGGCAATCGCATATAATGTTTGCCTCAAATGCTATCGGTAACCATCCAATAGAAATTGGAGTCAGCTCTGTAATCAGACACCGAAATTGAACCCGTTCCATATCTGGTTGGTCAATAGAGAGCCACTGATAATTCTGGTGGCCAGTTAACCAGAAACTGATATTTTCCAATTCATATCTGTCGAGATATTCCTCTGCGCCAAAAACCAACTTAAACTCCAATGGTTCGCTGTGATAATTAACGCCAAAGTGAATTGGCTGAATTCGATTGAGCGTTCTCGTCTCTATGATATCTGCTTTGTTCCCAAAGGAAACATTCTCTTGGCTATTCCCGTCGATGTCATATATCATAAGTCCGTACATCAACGATGACTCTCCTGCAAAAGAAAATTCATAGCTATTAAACATTTTGCACTCACCTCCCTCTTTATAAATGGCAGGGGGGGGGGGGGCGCCGGGGGGGGGGGAGCCGATAGCAAAGCGCCTGGGCATAACGGAACTGCTCAAGAAATATCCCTATG
>OGQX01000211.1_pt1 | contig 70891 bp, 67 predicted proteins | sample 1553291 | NCBI WGS metagenome assembly OGQX01 (sample SAMEA2580030, study PRJEB22360) | human gut metagenome | biome: human gut; feature: human-associated habitat; material: faeces | place: Denmark | collected 2008/2010
TTTCTTCTTTTTTGCTACAATCTTCTATCTATCACTCCATTTTTCGGAAGAACCATTTCCGCTTTCTCAAACAAATTTTTGCAGTGTTGGGGGATAAAAAGGGTTGTTTGATGCTGTCATCTAAGTTGAATGACAAGGTCAGCTAAGTTGAATGACAAGGTCATCTCAATTGAATGACGAGGTCATCTAACTGTTTTCTTCGGGTCAAACAACTGAGATGACAGCTATTTCTCAAAGTTTTCTTTGTAAAAAACACCGAGTTCTATATACTACGAGCCATTCGCTTTCATAACTATCTGATTATTTGCCAGTTACAAAAAGACCGATTTTTCGCAGAAATCAAGGGCAAACAAGGTGCTGCTGGAAAAGAATCGATTCTCGGTGCTTCAAAATTGTCACTTAATAAGACAAATGAGACTACGGACATACGCCGTAGCCTCATGACTCAGACCATAAGTTATCTGTAGGTGAAGAACGTTCCGCCATCTGACTGAGCGTATTTCCTGACGAGCTCCTGGATATAGCGCGCATTAGCCGTCACCTGCGCCTCATCTCCGTCGTAGCCGTTGATGAGCACGACGAGATGGGTAGTGGACAGACTGATCTTTGTGCGCTCGTTGTCGGACGTGGGCGTCCCCACTCCACCCAAAGCATCACGGTAGACGGGTAGTCCCGCAATGTTAATCATGCCACGGCCTATTCCCTCGTAAGGTTCGCCTTCCCGACCTACGCCGAGCGTCAGCGTGTCGCCTTGAAACTTATCCGCATCGAAGCCGCCAATGCTGTAGCCATAGCGAATGCTCGCCAGGTTGACGAGATCCACCAAGGTGTCGATCTGATAGAGATCCTTGCCCTTGAGCTGACGGCGTATCAGTGCCTCAGCAGCAGGACGGTAGCGCGAGGGATCCTTGCCGCAAGCACGGTAGACGCGGCGCGTGGCTTCGATACCGGAAATAGCCTTCAGTGTCTCGGTGCTCAACACTTCGCGGTAGTGCTCACCCAAGGCATTGATCTCCTGCCATAACTCAGTGCAATAGGGCGAGTTCTTTACCTGCGCTTCTACGCAAGCCCCCACGAAATTCGGACAAACGTTCTCTATCTCTTTTGAAACTATAATTTTCATCTTTTCTCTTTCTTAAATGACTCTTGCTATTTCTTATAAAGGTCAGCATGTGTACCTGTATCCATAAGATAAAGCGTCAACTCTTTGTCATTCTGATCCCACAATAGAATCCAGTCTGGCGTGATATGGCATTCCCAAATACCTTTCAATTTGCCATGTAATTGATGTGGCAAATACTTCTCTGGGAGACAACCGTTTTTTTCGAGCAGGTATATACATCATCAAATAACGACATGTCATAACACGTTTCTTGCAAAGCTTATATGATTTCTTGAAAGACGAGGAGAAATAGATTTTGTATTTCATTCGTCAAGCCACTTTTTTGCGTCCTCCAAGGAGTCAAAGGAATAAGTCTTTTCCTTTCCGCTCCTCACTGCTTTGATATGCTTGACAACATCTTCCTTTAGTTCTTCCGATGTCTCTTCCGATTTTAGTCTCTTAACGAAAGCCTTGCGAACGGCTTTGGGCTGACTCTTGAAAAGTGCCCAAAGAGCGTCTAAGGCTGAAACCTGAGTATTTGAAACTTGCAATGTAGCCATAACTATTCCTTTCTGATGCAAAAATAAAAATAAAATTCCAAAGTAGCAAACCTATGACAAAATAAAAATGAAATGAAAAGGGGGAAACAACGGGCATACCGATTTTTTTTGTTAACTTTGTAAACAGAAAGCCTACTAAAGTAGGTTACGACCATATCATGATCTTATGACAAAGACAGAGGAAATGAAGGCTTTGATTGAGCAACTCAACAAAGCCTCCGACGCATACTATAACGGCCGCGAGGAGCTGATGACCAACTATGAGTGGGACGCACTCTTCGACCGGCTCACCCGACTGGAACAGGAAACGGGCACCGTGCTGGAGGGTTCTCCTACCCATCACGTCTCGGCCGACACGCTCACTGGACAGAAAGAGGCACACGAATATCCGGCTCTCTCTCTGGCAAAAACCAAAAAACCGGAGGATCTGGTGAAGTGGGCTGAGATGAAACCCATCTGGCTCTCTTGGAAACTCGACGGACTCACCTTGGTAGCCACCTACGACAACGGGCGGCTGACAAAACTCGTCACTCGCGGCGACGGACATATCGGCACCAACATCACGCACTTGGCCTCAGCCATCAGCGGTGTGCTGCCAATGATCGACTACAAGAGTCACACGGTCATCCGTGGCGAATGTGTCATCAGCTACCACGACTTTGAGCAGTTCAACATGGAGAGCGACGAGGAATATGCCAATCCACGCAACCTCGCCTCGGGCTCGCTCACGCTCAAGGATATCGACGAGGTGCGCCAGCGCCACCTGCAGTGGATACCTTTCACCCTGGTGCACTGCGACGACGACATCCCTTCCTGGGGACAACGCATGGACTGGCTCAAGCGACTCGGCTTCCGACCCGTGGAGCACGAACTCATTGAGCATCCGTCGCTGGACCATATCGAGGATGCCATCAACCGATGGACCAAAAAGGTGGAAACAATGCCCTACCCCGTCGACGGACTCGTCATCGCCTACGAAGACAACGACTACGCTCAGACAGGATCTGTCACCGGGCACCATGCCACACGTGCGGGCTATGCCTTTAAATGGGCCGACGAAAGTGCGCTGACCGAACTCGACCACATCGAATGGAGTTGCGCGGCATCGACGATCTCTCCCGTAGCCGTCTTCCGCCCCGTGCAACTCGAGGGCACGACTGTAAAACGTGCCTCGCTGTGCAACATCAGCGAATGTGAACGACTGGGCATTGGCGACAAGGGCACAAAACTCGAAGTCATCAAAGCCAACAAGATCATCCCAAAAGTCATCAGCGTCAGGGAGAAAGTAGGCGAATTGCAGATTCCGGAACAGTGCCCTGTGTGCGGACATCCTACCGCAGTGACCACCAGCGCGGCCAGCGGTACACGCACACTGCACTGCACCAACCCAAACTGCGCGGCCAAGAAGCTGAAGAAATTCGCCCGCTTCGTATCGAAAGAAGGCGTGAATGTCGACGGCATCTCGGAGCAGACACTCGCCCGATTCATCAATCTGGGATGGGTGACACGCTTCGGCGACATCTTCCGGCTGGGCGAACACACACAGCAGATGGCCCATCTCGACGGTTTCGGTGCCAAGTCGGTTTCCAACCTGATGGCTTCACTCGACAAAGCCCGCAACGTGGAGGCACGCCAACTGCTCTATGCGCTTTGCATCCCACTATGCGGCAAGGACGTCTGCCAACGTCTGCTCTCGGCCTACAACCTAAAAGCACTGGTTGACATCGCCACCACCGACGGCGGACTCTTCGGCGGCGGTGAGCAGCTGGCAATGATTCCCGGCATCGGACCCGAAAAGTCAGCGTCGTTCACAGCGTGGTTCCGCAATGCCGACAACAAGCGAGACTTCGACGACCTCATGGAGCAACTCCACGTCACGGAGTCGTCGACAGCACCCACCGGCAACCGCTGTCAGGGACTGACCTTCGTCATCACGGGCGACGTACATCACTATAAGAACCGGGCAGAGCTCAAGGCTTATATCGAAAGTCAAGGTGGGAAAGTCACAGGATCTGTCAGCAAGTCGACAAGTTTCCTGATCAACAACGACAATACCAGCACGAGCGGCAAGAACAAAAAAGCCCACGAACTCAACACGCCAATCATCACCGAGGACGAGTTTATCAGCAAGTTCACCGAAGGATGATGCCCGGCAGAAACAGCATTTCAACCCTAACAACGAATCAAAAACAGCAGACATAGCATATTACAGACACCATGAGAATAGATATTATTACCGTATTGCCAGAGATGATCGAGGGCTTCGTCCACGAGTCGATATTGGCACGTGCACAGAAAAAAGGCCTGGCCGAGATCCATCTCCACAACCTCCGCGACTACACACTCGACAAATGGCGCCGTGTCGACGACTATCCCTACGGCGGCTTTGCGGGTATGGTGATGCAGATAGAGCCTATCGACCGCTGCATCTCTGCCCTGAAGGCGGAACGTGACTACGACGACGTGATCTACGTCACACCCGACGGTGAGAAGTTCGACCAGCATATCGCCAACGATATGTCGCTGCAGCAAAACCTCATCATCCTCTGCGGACACTACAAAGGCATCGATCAGCGCGTGCGCGACCACTTCATCACGCGCGAGATCAGCGTGGGCGACTTCGTGCTCACCGGCGGCGAACTGGCAGCAGCCTGCATCGCTGACGCTGTGGTCAGACTGGTGCCCGGCGTGATCAGCGATGATCAGAGTGCCCTCTCGGACTGCTTTCAGGACGACTTGTTGGCGGCACCGATCTACACACGCCCAGCCGACTACAAGGGATGGAAGGTGCCCGACATCCTGCTGAGCGGCAATGAGGCTAAAATCAAACAATGGGAAATGGATCAGGCCATGGAGCGCACAAAACGCTTGCGTCCCGACCTGCTGAAGAAATAACAAAAAACGCCATCCGGCTACGGATTGTGCAACCGGATGGTGTTAATGCCTAAATCGACTTTCTCATCGTCGGCCAACGACTGAACAGCAGCGGTAATCGTGTCCTTGTCGAAATGGAGGGAGCGAAGAACGGAAAGATCGTGGGGATCTCCGTCGGACAGGAGGTCGAGAATCTGACGTGGCAAAGCAGCCACCCGCTGACGATAATCCTTGCGATGCTGTACGCAGACATCACACTGCCCGCAATCGTCTTTTGCCTCCTCACCGAAATAGGCCAACAGCTGACGGCTACGGCACTCCTGATCGTTGAGGACATAGTCCATCATCGCCTTGAGCCGTTGCTCGTATTTCTGTTTCCTGTCCTCATAGACATGAGGCGGGATGACCACTTCCTCAATGCTGACGCGGTCCTGAAGATAGGTGATCTGAGGAATATGGCGGTTGGGGATGAAGTGGATGATGTGTTTGGCACTCAACGTCTTCAACACCAGATAGGTTTGCTGCTCGCTCAACTGTGTGCGCTCAGCAACCTCGTTTAAATCAAAAAAGGAATAACGTGTAAAGATGCCGTCGCACAACCGCAACAAGACCGTGAGGACAAGATCTTCCTGCTCAGGCAGACGAAGGCGATAGAGTTCGTCGCGACTGACCATAATCCTTACCCGCGAGACACTGTCCGGTTCAGAGTTGTACTCGATGTAGCCGGCATATTGCAGCAACTGCAAGGCGGAAGGCACCATGAAAGGCGACAGATGATAGGATGCGCAGAACTTGTCGATATTGAAAAGAAACATGTGTCCACCTCCACTGCCAACGCCGACCTGATAGAAATATGCCAAACGCTCATACACGTCGGCAATCTTCTCCTTGGGCGGAAAGTTCATCTCCACACGCTTGAGCATCATACGCTGATCCGCCTGATCGTCCCACAACAGCACCGCATAGGATTTCTGTCCGTCTCGCCCTGCCCTACCGGCTTCCTGGAAGTAGGCCTCAATGGCGTCGGGACAATCGAAATGGACGACCAAGCGCACGTCGGGCTTGTCAATGCCCATGCCAAAGGCGTTGGTGGCAACCATCACCCGTACCTCGTCGCGCGTCCATTTCTCCTGCCGCTCGTCTTTGTCCTGTGGCTCCAAACCAGCATGATAGTAGGTTGAGGGAATACCGCTCTCGGTGAGAAACGTCGACAGCAAGCGGCTCTTCTCACGGCTGCGGACGTAGACGATGGCACAGCCGGGAACATGCCGGAGAATATGCACCAGCTCTTTCTGCTTGTCGACAGTGGGACGAACCACATAGATGACGTTCTTCCGGACAAAGCTCATCTTGAAGAATCGCTCGTCCTTGAAGGCCAGCCGCTCCATGATGTCATGGACAACAGCCGGCGTGGCCGTGGCAGTAAGGGCCAGCACAGGCACGTCAGGCTTGACCTGACGGATTTCCGCAATCTTAAGATAGGAAGGCCGGAAGTCGTATCCCCACTGACTGATGCAATGGGCTTCGTCGACTGTGATGAAACTTACGGGGATGCGCTTGAGCTTTTGAAGAAACAAAGGACTGCCGAGACGCTCGGGCGAGACATAGAGCAACTTCAGCCCGCCAAAGATGGCATTCTCCAACGTCGCGACAATCTTGCTGCGCGACATGGAGGAATAGATGGCCGCCGCCTTGATGCCATTGGCCTGAAGATGGGCCACCTGGTCTTTCATCAAGGCGATCAACGGCGTGATGACAATGCAGACGCCATCAGCAGCCAAGGCTGGTACCTGGAAGGTGATGGACTTACCACCACCTGTCGGCATCAGTCCCAACGTGTCGTGGCCGCTGCCAATGCTGTCTATGATGTCGCGCTGAATGCCGCGAAAGTCGTCATAGCCCCAATAACGCTGAAGGATTTCACGATACTTGTCCAAAGCTCAAGCCTCACCTCTTTACCTCTTACTCTTATAGCCTTATATCACAAGGCGCTTACTCGCTCTTGCGGGGCCGGATGTCCTCGATCTGCAACTGCACTTGGTTGCGCTTGAAGACATTGTCCTCAATGGTATAGGCGATGTCAAACGACCGCCGTGACTTGATATAGCGTGCAGACGCACTCTGGCCAAAGGCGATGCCGTTGACCACAACCCCCGACTTGGAGTCGACAAGCTCCAGTTTGATATGTTCCTGCGAGCGACCTACAACCTTGCTCGTGCCATAGTCGTAGACACCAAGCGTGCAGAACACCGGTTTGGGATTGCTCGGACCGAACGGCGAGAAGCGCTTGAGGTCGTTATAGAGTTTCTTGGTGATGTCCTTGAAGTCGATGATCGCGTCAATTCTGAGGTAAGCCTCGGTCTGCTCAGGCTGGATATGCTCCTCGACATATTTCTGGAAGCGCTTGCGAAACGTAGGGATGTCGGCCCAGCGCAGAGTAAGTCCGGCGGCATAGGTATGGCCTCCGAAGTTGATGAGCAGATCACGGCAACTCTTGATAGCCGAGTAGATGTCAAAACCCATCACCGAACGGGCAGAGCCTGTCGCAAGGTCGCCGTCGCGTGTCAGCACCACCGTCGGACGGAAATAGATCTCTGTCAGTCGGGAAGCCACAATGCCGATGACACCTTTCTTCCAGTGCTCGTCATAAAGGACGATGCTTGACTGATGTTTCTGGCTTTCCAGGCGAGAGACAATCTGGTTGGCATCTTCGGTCATGTGCTTGTCGATGTCCTTGCGCTGCTCGTTGTACTCATTGATATGCTTGGCCTTGCGTAGTGCCTCGTTGATGTCTTTCTCCACGAGCAGGTCCACGCTCTCCTTGCCATTCTCCATACGTCCGGAGGCATTGATGCGCGGTCCGATCTTGAAGACGATATCGCTCATGGAGATGTCGCGGCCGCTGAGTCCGCAGATGTCGATGATGGCTTTCAGGCCCACACTGGGATTCTGATTGAGAATCTTCAGTCCATGGAACGCGAGAATGCGGTTCTCATCGACCACCGGTACCATATCGGCTGCAATGCTCACGGCACAAAAGTCCAGCAAAGGAATAAGCCGGGAGAAGGGAATGCCATTGTTCTTGGCAAAAGCCTGCATAAGCTTGAAGCCCACACCGCAACCACAGAGTTGCTTGAAAGGATAGGGATCGTCGTCGCGCTTGGGGTCAAGAATGGCCACTGCGGGCGGCATCTCCTCGTCGGGTACATGGTGGTCACAGATGATGAAGTCAATACCCAACGACTTGGCATAGGCAATTTCCTTGACTGCCTTGATGCCACAGTCAAGGATGATCACCAGTTTCACACCTGTCCGATGGGCATAGTCCAACCCTTTGCGACTGATGCCGTAGCCCTCATCGTAGCGATCAGGAATGTAATAGTCTATATTGGAATAGAACTGCTGTAAAAACTTATAAACCAAAGCCACCGCAGTGCATCCGTCAACATCATAGTCACCATAGACGAGCACCCGCTCCTTGCGGCCCATCGCATCGTTGAGTCTGTCGACCGCCGCGTCCATATCCTTCATGCGGAAAGGATTGATCAGGTCGGCCAACTGAGGCTTGAAGAATTGCTTGGCTGCACTCTCTGTGGTGATGCCACGCTTGACGAGAAGCTGGGTAAGCAAGGGACTCATATTGAGTTTCTCGCTCAGTTCACCCGCCAAACGGAGTTCATCAGATGTAGGTGGCACATACTTCCATTTGAAATGCATTTTAAATATTTCTTTTTCTGCTTCAAAGATACAAATTTTCTTGCTGAACAGCAAAAAAACTATAGAAAAAGTATAAGGAAGGATGGAAATGAGGATAGCAGCAGTGCGGCTCGATGAAAGAAAGCCGACTGGCGAAAACAGAAATCCGCCTCTTCACACTGCGGTGAAAAGGCGGATGGTATGACTTAAGATCTTAATGATCAGATGTTGCACTTCTTGCGGATGTCCTTAGGCACAGCGTTTTTGTTGACCATGAAGTCCATGGTGTTGGCGATGATGAAGTTCTTGGTCATATACCAGATGCCGTCATAGTCGCCGCTCTTGCCCCAAGAGTTCTTTACCATGTAGTACTCCTTGCCATTCTGATCCTTAGCAATACCGAAGATCAGCATACCGTGGTCGTCGGTGAGCTCCCAGTCGTCGAAGCGCTCCTGACGCTGCTTTTGTGTAGGCACGACCTCCGGAACGTTAACACCGAGAGAGTCTACAATACTTTTCTTCTTGGCAGGAGTGAGTTTCAGCCAACGGGCCATGTCACTGCCCTTCATGTTCTCGAGCTTCTTCTCATCGACATTGTATGCGAGTCCCTTGCGGGTGAAGCCTTCCTCACTGACGTCACCGCCCCAAGCAATCGTATAGCCGTTCATGATGGCATTGTCGAGGATCTTCTGAAGATCGTCGATAGGCACGTTCCATGTCAGCGGATTGCGCCAATTGTCCTGCACCTCTACGGCGAACTGTGTCCAGAAAGGATGATGGGAGAAAGAGGTGAAGCTCACATAGTTGTTCCAGTCAAGACCAAGGGAAGCGGCGAAAGTCTTCGGCGTGTAGGTCTTGCCCTCGTAGGTGAACTGCTCAGGGCACTTGCCAAGATAAGCGTCGAGAATGCCTTGCAATCCTACCTTCCACTGGCTGGAGATCTTCTTCAGGCTGCTCTTGGCAACGCTCTGCACGTAGGGAGTCATCACAGAGAAGAACTCACCGAAGTTGTTGAGCGAGTCGCCATAGAGACTGCCAGGGAAAGGCATGGCTTTTTCCGGGCAGATGCCGTAATGCTCGAGGCAATAAAGAGGGTCGTAGGTACTGCCGCCCTCAGAGAACTGGCAGTCACCATGCAGGCGCACGACCTGGATAGCGCGGTCCATATATGTCTTGTTGGCCACAAAGCTCTCGCAAAGATCATAGGTCTTGCCTGTGGCCTTGAGAATCTCTGATTCGAAATAGCTCAGTGTGGAATAATCCCAACACGTACCTGAGCGGTTCTGATCCTTGATGGAAGTGATCGGGTTCTTCTTGACTACGGTGAACACCGGCTTGTTGGGATTAACACTGTCTTTTTTCTCAGCGTGAGCACCTAACGTGCACACTGCAAGTAAAGCCAATACAATTGTTTTCTTCATCTTTTTCTTTTTGGTTGACTTGTCTTAATGTTGTTACTTGTAATTCTCTCTATAGTCTTTTCTATATTAGCGGTTCTCAGCCATGAAAGCTTCCACATCCTTGGGATGGTAAGGAATGCGATCTTTGCCTATGAAGCGGCAACCATCATCGGTGATGAGCAGATCGTCCTCAATACGGATACCACCGAAGTCCTTATAGGTCTCCAACTTGTCGAAGTTGATGAACTCCTTGCAGTGGCCGCTGGCTTTCCAGTCATCGATCAGTGCGGGAATGAAGTAGATACCCGGCTCGTCGGTGACGACAAAACCTTTCTGCAAACGACGGCCTAAGCGCAGGCAGTTGGTGCCAAACTGCTCAAGGTTAGGACGAACCTCCTCGTCGAAACCTACATTGATCTGGTCGAAGCCCTCCATATCGTGCACGTCCATACCCATCATGTGGCCAAGTCCATGGCACATAAACATGGCGTGAGCACCGGCACGAACAGCTTCCTCGGTATCGCCTTTCATCAGACCGAGCTCTTTCAAACGGTCGGTCATCAAACGGCAAACGGCGAAATGGACATCCCACCACTTCACACCAGGCTTGGCTACCTGAAGTACGTAGTCGTGGCAAGCCTCTACGATGGAATAGATCTCGAGCTGACGCTGGTCGTAGTGACCGCTCACCGGGGAGGTACGGGTGTTGTCGGAGCAATAGTTGTTGATCGTCTCGGCACCTGCGTCGCAAAGCATCAAGCGGCCAGCCTCCAACTTGTTCATCGAGGGAGAGCCGTGCATGATCTCGCCATGCTGGGTCAGAATGGTAGCAAAACTGACCATAGAGCCCAGTCCGTTGGCGATACCGTCGAGCGCACCGGCAATTTCTTGCTCTGTGATACCCGGGCGGCACATCTTCATAGCTGTCGTGTGCATCTTATAGCCAATGACGGCGGCACGCTCCAATTCCTCGACTTCTTCATCAGTCTTCACAGAACGCATCTTCACGATAGCCTTGATCAAGTCCATGGAAGCACTTTCTTTCTGCTGATTGGGATGGATGCCGAGCAGATCGAATATCTGAATCTTTATGTCTGCACGGTAAGGCGGCAGGAAATGGATGCGGCGCTTCTGACGCATAGCGTCGTTGCAGATGGTCTTCAACGACTTCATCGGCGCAGAGTTCTTCACACCGACCTGCACTGCCATGTCGTGTACACTTTCTACAGAACCATACCATACGATATCGTCGATACTGATGTCGTCGCCAATAAGCGTCTCAATATCATTATCCACATCGATGACACCCACGAGTCCGTCACGGTTCAGACCGAAATAATACAGGAATGATGAATCCTGACGGAAAGGATGGTATCCGTTGTTGGGAAAGTTGGCGGGAGAATTATTGTTGCCGAAGAGGATAATCACTCCACTCTTCACAAGCTTTTTGAGTTCAGCACGACGACTGACATAAGTTTCTTTGCTATACATAGACATTGAATTTAATATTCATTGCAAAGTTACTAATTATTCACTTAAATTGCGTAACTTTGCAATTAAAATTAAATGTTTTTATGCAAATTGATACGAATACAGGATTGGTGCTCGAAGGCGGCGGTATGCGCGGCGTCTTCACAAGTGGCGTCTTGGACGCTTTCATGAAGCACGAGGTATGGTTTCGCTATGTCGTCGCGGTGTCTGCCGGTGCTTGCAATGGCATGAGTTACATCTCACGCCAACCCCGGCGTGCGCGCATCTCGAACATCGACTATCTGACAAGATATAACTATATAGGTATAAAGCATCTGGTCACGCAAGGCTGCATCTTTGACCGGGAATTGCTATACGACCGTTTCCCCAACGAGCTGTTGCCCTTTGACTATGACGAATACTTCCGCCATGCCGACGGTTTCGAAATGGTGGCGACAGACTGCGCGTCGGGGCATCCTGTCTATCTCAAGGAGACACACGACCGGCAACGGGCCTGCGACATCGTGAAGGCTTCCAGCAGTCTGCCCTATGTGAGCAAGATCGTTTGGGTGGACGGGCGGCCGCTGCTCGACGGAGGTATCATTGACTCTATACCCGTGATGCGGAGTATAGAAGCCGGACACGCCACCAACGTGGTCATCTCTACCCGTAACTATGGATTCAGAGAACTGGGCAAAGACCGGAAAATACCACCGTTTGTCTACCGCAACTACCCTCGGCTGCGTTTGGCACTCAGCCATCGCATCCGGGCATACAACCAACAGTTACAGCTCATCGAGGACTTGGAACACGAAGACCGTATCATCTGCATCCGGCCACGGAAGCCCATGCAAGTGAGAAGAATAGAGAAGGACGTGGAGAAACTCGAAGCCCTCTATGAGGAAGGATTTGCTCTCGGTGAACAGTTTTGCGAAACTTATGGCAAGTATATCCGCGAAGAGACATCATCTAAGACAAAGTAACATAGGAACAAATTAATGGATAAGACATGGTTAATTCATGAAGATTCAATGTTCAAAAAAGAACTTAATGCTCATGACCCAAGCATTCTAAGCGGAACAAAAGCTTTCTGTGATAAAGACTAAAAGGGCAGGCTACGATTTCATAGCCTGCCCCTTATGTTTTTCAGAGCCTGAACAGATGTTCAGTCTCTATTGTATTCAATGAAGAATATTCATTGCACTCACGGAAGAATATCCAGTGCATTCATGGAAGACTCGCCGATACTATTCTGCTTTCTTGCTTTTGGCATCGGCATTCGTCTTGTCGGAAGTGAAGAGTTCCTTGATGCCGCCGATACTTCCGAGCAGATTCGTGGCTTCGTAAGGCAAGTAGACAGTCTTGGTGCGGTCACCCTCGGCTACATTCTGCATCATCTGGATGTACTTCTGTGCCAACAGGTAATTAGCCGGATTGGTACTCTTTCCTACTGCTTCCGTAATCTTTTCGATAGCCACAGCCTCTGCCTCTGCCTTGCGCACACGGGCCTGCGCCTCACCTTCCGCACGAAGGATAGCCTGCTGCTTGTCGGCCTCCGCGCGGTTGATCGTTGCCGCTTTCTCACCTTCAGACCGCAGGATGTCGGCCTGTTTCTTACCTTCAGAGGTAAGGATGGTGGCTCGCTTGTCACGCTCTGCCTGCATCTGCTTTTCCATCGCCTGCAAAACGCTCTGTGGCGGAATGATATCCTGAAGCTCCACACGGTTGACTTTGATGCCCCACTTGTTGGTAGCGTCGTCGAGTACACCACGCAACTTGGTGTTGATCGTGTCGCGGGATGTCAACGTCTGATCCAGTTCCATCTCACCAATGATGTTTCGTAAAGTGGTCTGCGTGAGCTTTTCAATGGCATTGGGCAGATTGTTGATCTCATAAACAGCCTTGAAAGGATCCACAATTTGGAAATAGAGCAAGGCATTGATCTGCATCTGGATATTGTCCTTGGTGATGACATTCTGCTTGTCGAAGTCGTAGACCTGCTCTCGCAAGTCTATGTTGTTGCTGTAGACATAGCGTCCACGCACCAGTGTGCAAATGACTTTTGCACGGTCGATAAAAGGAATGATGATGTTGATACCGGGCTTCAAGGTGGCATAGTACTTTCCCAGTCGCTCAATAATCTTGGTTTCACTCTGTGGAATGATGACGATGGCCATCTTGGCAAAGATAAGCGCAAGGACGATAAGTCCTATCAATACGTAAGTTGCAATCATAGGGTTATTGTTGTTTTATGGGTTAAACTTATTATGAACAGCCTGCAGAGACCAAGCGGAAATATTGCCCGGACCTACTCCTCATTAATATATGTCATGCTACTCCTTATTATATATAGTATACTATAGCGCGATAAGCCACATTCTTGCGAAACAGATTGCATTCATCTATGCTATATTTCATAACCATATGGATAAGGCATAGCATTTTCCTACACCATCAGGCAGTATCGCCACAAGCTGATTTTGATATTAATCTTCTTTCACGGCAACCTCAACGGTCACGACGATGCTCTCGCGTGCAACGACTTTCACAATAGTTCCTTTGTCGATGTTGCTTCCATCTTTGCTCACTGCGCGCCACTCGTCACCATCAATTTTGACGTACCCGGGCTTTTCCGCGGTGATCGGCTCTATCACAACGCCCTCACGACCCAAAAGCGCATCGGCATTACTCCTGCGGTTACGACGGTCGGTATGCAGATATTTCACTACTACCGGACGCACACAGAACACACAGAGACAGGAAAAGATGACAAAGACCAACACCTGTGCCCATAAAGGAATGCCGAAAAAAGAGGAGATAATAGCCCCGGCAGCTCCTACTGCAAAGCAGAGCAAGTAGAAGGTACCGGAAGACACTTCCAGTATCAGCGCAAGGACACAAACCAGCGTCCATAGCAGCCATAGGTTTTCAGAAAGATAATCTATCATAGTCATAGAGATTGTTTTCTGTAGGTAAAATTAAGAAAAAAAATCGATATTCCCTACATTTCGCTAAAAGAATTATGTGCAACTTAAGATTAATTCATAACTTTGCAATAACTGAAAGGATAAATCATCAAAACAGAAGGCTATGACAAGTATTTGGAGAAAGTTTTTTGGATTCACTGACGAAGAACATGAAGGAGAAACCTACGAGGAAGCCGTGCAAAGAGCCAAGAAACTTTTGCACGAAGAAAACTACGAGGACGCGTGCCGTATCCTGAGATATGCAGAAAAGCAACACCATGCCGAGGCAATGTATTACCTGGCATGGTGCTATTGGAACGGGACCGGCGTGCGCGAGGATGCGGGACATGCGCGGCACCTATGGAAAGTCTGCGATGCGATGGGCTTCAACAAAGAGCATCCGGAATAAGACTCTCTATACTTCTTGCCCAAGCAACATAGCACTAAATCTTCTATTTGCGGCGACGTGACTTGCTTCTCTTGGAAGAGGTCGTACTCTTTTTGGCAGTAGTGTGAGCAGTCTGATAAGCCTGATAATATTTCAAAGCCTCAGGCATCTCCTGCTGCAAGGCTGCAATACGTTTTGCATCGCTTGGGTGATCGCTCAGGAAATCATTGGTATTGTTATTGCCTTGTGACATGCGCTTCCAGAAAGGAATGGCCTCCTGGGGATTGTAGCCAGCCATAGCAGCAAAGACGAGTCCCATGTGATCAGCCTCGCTCTCGTCATCACGGCTATACTTCAGATTGGCAAAAGAAAAGCCCTGCTGCATGATACCCGTGGCAACATTGGTGAGATCACCGGCTCCCAGCACACTGCCAAGGATGTTGACCCCCTGAGTAGCATACTGCTGACGGATCTGCTTCGACATCTGTTCGGCAGAATGCTTAGCCACTGCGTGAGCGATCTCATGACCGAGAACGATGGCCAATGATGCCTCGTTCTGGGTGTAAGGCAGCAGGCCTTCATAAACAACAATCTTTCCGCCAGGCATACAGAAGGCGTTGGCTTCCTTGCTCTGCACAAGATTGAACGACCAAGAAAAGTTCTTCACCTCGTTGGCAGCACCGTGTGAGGTCAGATAGCTCTCTACAGCAGTAGCCAGCCGCTGGCCGACACGCTTTACCATGGCAGTATTTGTTGCATCCGTAGAGACCTTGGCGGACTGCATAAATTTCTGATACTCTTGATTACTCAAACTGAGAACCTGTTGGTCAGTGACCAAAAGATTGTGCTTGCGACCGGTGATAGGCACGGTCTGCGTGGTTCCACATGCCGACACGAACAAGGCTGTCAGCATAGTAAAGAGAATAAACTTGATTTTCTTCATAGTTACATAATATATATCAATTACTAACTGCAAAGTTAGAGATTAATCAGTTATCAACAAAAAGAAACCTTGAATATTTTATAATTTTAGCCAACTGAAATCGATTGCACAGCGTATTGTGCAAAAAAAGATAACTTTTTCATTTTCATATTTAGAAATATCGTACCTTTGCAACAGAAAAAAGGAAACAATAGATTATTCAAGAATAAGCAAGTTAGTTAGGTAGTTTTTCATATAGGTAGTTATTAGGTATTTGATGATTGGTTAGGTTAATTGATGTATTAGTCAAGAAAGGTAGAGATTGTTTTTAGGTACCAAAAGACGGCAGTTATCCAAGTGGGATGACTGCCGTCTTTTGCTTTTCTGCTATTCTTACCCTCTAAGTGTCAGAGAATTATATCCTCTTCTTACTAAAAAGCTAATGACCATTTGCCCACTGCCGTTTCTTCCCGACAGCATTAGGCAAATGGTCATCAGGGCAAATAGGAGTATTAGATATGCACTGTCTTGTTGAGCAGATAATCATCCAGCAACACCATCGCTGCCATCGACTCCACAATAGGCACTGCACGCGGTAACACACAGGGATCATGACGACCTTTGGCTTGCAAAACAGTTGCGCAACCGTTTGCATCAACTGTATTTTGACTGCGTAATAGTGTAGCTACGGGTTTGAAAGCTACGCGGAAATAGATATCCTGTCCATTTGAGATGCCGCCTTGGATGCCTCCACTGTTGTTGGTACTTGTGGTAATTTGCCCATGATCAGCGACAAAGACATCGTTTTGCTGACTGCCGCGCTGACTGACACCGTCGAAGCCTAAGCCATATTCGAAGCCTTTCACTGCATTGATACCGAGCATTGCTGCTCCCAGCTGAGCATGCAGCTTGTCAAACTCCGGCTCGCCAAGCCCCACAGGACAGCCTTTGATGACACAGGCGATCACTCCTCCGATGGTGTCGCCGTCGGCTTTGACCTCTCTGATCAAGGCCTCCATCTGCTGCGCTTTTTCCAGATCGGGACAGCGCACAATGTTGGAATCGATCTGAGAAAGGTCGTAATGGGTGTAGTCGCCTTCCAACTTGATGTCACCAACTTGTGTTGTGTAGGCCTGGATAGTGATACCCAACTGTTGCAAAGCCAGCATGGCCAAGGCACCACCGACACAACGGCTGATCGTGATGCGGGCAGAAGAACGCCCGCCTCCACGGGGATCACGCAGGCCATATTTGTTGTAGTAGGTATAATCGGCATGAGAAGGACGAAACAAATCCACCATATTGTTATAGTCGGAAGATCGCTGATTTGTGTTCCGGACCATGAAACCGATCGGCGTTCCCGTCGTCTTGCCCTGGTAGACACCACTGAGCAGCTCCACGTGGTCGGGCTCTTTGCGCTGCGTAGTGATCTGACTCTGACCCGGACGACGCCGGTCTAATTGATGCTGAATGAAATCCATGTCCACCTCTATGCCAGCCGGCATCCCGTCAATAATACCTCCTACAGCCTCACCATGACTTTCACCAAAAGTCGTCAAAGTGAATATATTACCAAACGTGTTCCTCATTGTTGTTCTTTCTTTTAGTTTTGCATCACCACACACCTGTAAATAATGGATGTCTCATGACAACCTAACAAATGTCTCCCCCTTATCTATTTCAGCTACACCTTATTATATAATAGGTCACTCCTTATTATATAGGAGCGTATACACCTTATTATATATAAGGAGCAGGGCAAGATCTCTGATGAAAAAAAATGCTTCCGGTCATCAAAGGACCGCTTAATGACAGTGTCCGCATCCTTCGCCACAACCGCCGCCACAGCCTTCTTCACCATGGCCTCCACAGCCTCCGCCGCAGTTATCGCAATGACCACCGCAACCTTCGCCCGACATAGCCTTGGCCAACTGTGCCATCTCTTCTTTCGTGGCCTCACGATTGGCCAGCACCTGACCGACAAAGTTCAGCGTGCAACCAGCCAATGGATGGTTCAGGTCGATGGTCACCGTATCAGGTCCCACTTCCACGACACGACCGTTGAAGTGATCTCCTGCCTCATTTTGCAGCATCAGTATGGCATCGGGATAGACATGCTTGGAATCAAACTTGCCATCTATCTCGAAGATATGCTTGTCGACACTCTTCACCAAGTCGTTGTTGCGGGGACCAAAAGCCTGCTCCGGCGTCAACTCAAAGTTGAAACTGTCGCCAACAGCCAGGTCGACGACCTGACGCTCGAAGTCTTCCAACATAAAGCCCATACCACTAATGAAAGTAGCAGGCTTAGCCTCTTCGGTCATCTCGACAAGCACTTTCTGTCCATTAGAGACATCGTAGAGCTGATAGGAAACGCTCACCAACTTGTTACTCTTGTTTTCGCTCATTATAATACTATTCTTTTGATTATTTGTTGTTCGCCTGCAAAGGTAGTGCTTTTTTCTTAGTTACAAGCCTATTAAAATTCAAAATGGTAATATAATCTTTGATTTACATCAAAATAAGCAGTTGTTTACGCACACAGCTAACAAATTATTTGGTCGGTATCGATAATTCTCGTAACTTTGCATCGAAATCAAGAAGATAAGTGATTTCAAGGATAACATGTTGAACACCCGGACACAGATCCAATGAAGAAGATTCAGGACAGAGCCGGGAAAGAAGAAAGGTAAAAAGATGAAAAAGATTGTATTGACACTGGCTGCCATGATGACAATGAGCATGGCATTTGCAAACACAGAGAACATCCCTGAGAATGCACCTGAGGTAACCGAGGCAAGCACTGCTGCCAACTACGACATGACTGTCAACTACAGCAAGCTGGCTACCACACTGGAGCTGAGCGCTGATCAGATCGACGCTGTCGAGGCCATCCACGACCAGTTCATCAACGACATGCGCAAAGCCGCTAACGCAGAGGCTTCTGAGCGTGCTGAGCTCGTCAAGAAGGCTGCTACCAAGGAGCTGAAGTACATGCACTATGTTCTCAACGAGAAGCAGTATCGCAAGTACAACACACTGCTCAACCTCACTCTTGAGAACCGCGGTCTGCTGAAGTAATAAGAAGATAAAGAGAACCCCTTTTCTGATACGGCATCCGCTAACGGACACAGCGTCAGAAAGCAAATATAAGAAGCCTCGTCTGCAAAGACGGGGCTTTTTTATTAATTGTTCTTAAATACCAGCAAGAAGCTCACGTAGATCGAAATAATTTGTATACCTTTGCAATCTAAAACGTATTAAGCGTGAAAATAGCAAAAGTGGTGAATGCCCTTGAACAGTTCGCGCCTCTGCCCTTGCAGGAAGACTACGATAATGCCGGCCTGCAAACGGGATTGACAGAGGCGGATGTCTCAGGGGCTTTATTGTGTCTTGACGTTACCGAGGCTGTGGTGGACGAAGCCGTAGCCAAAGGGTGCAACCTTATCGTGTCGCATCATCCTCTGATCTTCCACAAGCTCAGAAGACTCTGCGGTGAAGATGACGTGCAGCGCACGGTGATGAAAGCCATCGAAAAGCATATTACCATCCTCTCACTCCACACCAACATGGACGCCGCTGAAGGCGGTGTCAACTTCAAAATAGCAGAGAAACTGGGACTGGAACGCCCTACCTTCTTCGGCAAACGCCAGTCCGCAGAAGTAAAAACCAGTGACGGCCAACTCCGAACAGTGGCTGCCGGCGAGGGAGTCATTGCGGAATGGACCGAGCCTCTTGCCGCCGACGACTTTATCATCCGGCTGAAACAAACCTTCGACGTGGAATGCGTGATGGCCAACGAACTGCTCCGTCGTCCCATCCGTCGTGTGGCCATCTGCGGTGGAGCCGGTGATTTTCTGTTGCCGGACGCTGTTGCCCTCGGAGCCGACGCCTTTCTGACAGGAGAGATGCACTATCATCAATATTTTGGCTACGAGCAACGCATACAGATTGCCGTCATCGGCCACTATCAAAGTGAGCAGTTTACACGGGAGATCTTCCGCGACATCATCACGCAGCAATGCCCCGGCGTCCGCTGCATTTTGTCGGAGATCAACACCAATCCGATTATCTATTTTTAGATCTCAACGGACTACACACATTGACTCAAGTATAACAACATATTGATCGAACTATAAAAACATAATAATCATGGCAAAGAAAGACCCATCAGAGTTGTCGGTGGAGGAGAAGCTCTCCACCCTCTATCAGTTACAGACCACCCTGTCTGCCATCGATGAGAAGCGGGCACTGCGTGGCGAACTTCCTCTCGAAGTGCGAGACCTTGAGGATGAGATCGCCGGTCTCAACACACGTATGGAACACATCAACGCTGAGATCGAAGACTTCCGCGCTGCCATTGCACAGAAGCGCAATGAGATTGAGCAGAACCAAGCCAGCGTAGACCGCTACAAGGCTCAGCTCGACGAGGTAAAGAACAATCGTGAGTACGACACGCTGACCAAGGAGATCGAGTTCCAGACACTGGAGATCGAACTCTGCAACAAGAAGATCAAGGAAGCCAACCAGAAGGTACAGGAGCGTCAGAACGACCTCGCCAACACACAGGCTACGCTCACCGAGCGCCAGAAGGACCTTGAGTCGAAGCGCGACGAGCTCGACTCCATCATGCAGGAAACGCGTGAGGCCGAGGAAGACCTCAAGGAGAAAGCCAAAGAACTGGAGGCCCGCATCGAGCCGCGTCTGCTGGCCAGCTTCAAGCGTATCCGCAAAGGTGCCCGCAATGGTCTCGGCATTGTCTATGTGCAGCGTGATGCCTGCGGTGGCTGCTTCAACAAGATTCCACCACAGCGCCAGCTGGACATCAAGATGCACAAGAAGATCATCGTCTGTGAATACTGTGGCCGTATCCTCATCGACCCGGAGCTCGCCGGTGTGAAGACGGAGCCGGCTGTTGAGGAGAAGCCCAAGAAGAAGCGCACAACAAGAAGAAAGAAGGCTGAGACAGAGGAGAACGCAGAAGCGTAATCAGCCTTGATCCTTCACTATATATAAAAAGGAGACTCTCAACGCGAGAGCCTCCTTTTTTTGTTTTTATAGCAATCCTATATTTGATTATATAGCTGTCCTATTTTGTCTTTACTGCGTTATCGGGTAAAAACTTTCCGAGTAAAGGCCACGGAAGTCTCTACTCGTAATCGTCAATGACATTATTGGTGAAGTCCATCATCGGCTTGGCCACCTTCGCAATCCTCACGAGCTGTTCTGTCCAATGCTCTCCTTGGAAGAAATCATCGGACACACAATGCCAGGCACAATAGTCTTTCATCTTCAAATAAGAGAGGAACTCATAGTCCTTGGGGAAGTCTTTCGGTGCTTTCTTCAAACAGTTGATGCCGAAGCCTTTTGGCGCAGGCGCATCATCGCTCCATTCCGAGGCATTGGGATAGCCAAAGAGATGGATGAACTCACCACTCTCTACACAGTGTCTCCACTCTTCTATGTTTCCCATGATCTCATTTCTCACGGACGTGAGGATGTTTGTCGGCAGCCAATAAGCCCCAACGGCAATCAGACTGTGGCCCGGCTGCAAGTGGATATAATAACCCGCGTGCAGTCCCTTACGGCCATGGGCAGAGATGTAAGCACCCAAATGCCGCTTATAGGGCGACTTGTCGGGTGAGAAACGCGTATCGCGATAAAAGCGATAGACACAGTCCTTCACCGTCAGATGAGCCACCGTCTCGTCCATTGCTCCCAAAGCGTTGATAGCCTGCTCCACGCCCTTTTCGAAATCCGCCTTGGCGGCAAGGTACTGATCTTTATGCTCAGCAAACCATGGCCGGTTGTTGTTGGCGGCCACATCCTTCAAAAATTTGAATATCAGTTGGGTATTCATTTGTTCTTTCCTCTATTTTTTCTTTTTGTCCTTACCGTTTTGGTGAGGCCTATTCCAGTTTACTACCCTTCAGCAACTTCGGGCAGATCGTGTCAAAGGGGCATTTCTCGCACTTCGGCTTTGCGCTCTGACAGATATACCTTCCATGTAGCAACAGCCAGTGATGGGCCGAGGGAATATCCTCCACCGGAATGCTCTTCTCAAGGTATTGCTCTACCTTCAATGGCGTGTTGGCCGTTGCGGGCACCAAGCCCAGGCGATGCGCCACACGATAGACATGCGTGTCGACTGCCATCACCGGCTTGCCAAACCACACGGCCTGCAGCACATTGGCCGTTTTGCGCCCTACCCCCTGCAACTTCACAAGTTCCTGAGGATCAGAGGGCACCTCACCACCATAGTCAGCAACGAGCTGCCGGGCCATCGCCACGAGGTGACGTGCCTTGGCATTGGGATAGCTCACACTGCTGACCAATGCCAGCACATCCTCCACCTCTGCCTGGGCCATGGCTTCCGCTGTAGGATACTTGGCGAACAGTGCCGGTGTCACGGCATTGATGCGCTTGTCGGTGCACTGTGCCGAAAGCAAGGTGGCCACCAGAAGCTGGAAGGCAGAGCCGAACTGCAACTCTGTTGTCACATGTGGCTCGTGCTTCCGGAAATAATCAAGTATATAATGATAACGTTCTTGTCGGGTCATATTCTTATGTTATTCATTCTTCATAGAACATTCATCATCGAACTCGCATCATACGACAACAAACATTCATTATTCATTAATCGCTCCGCAGTAAGGGCATTTTCCTTTATGATCAAGCCTTGCCCCACAATTTCCACACACATATCGGGCATGTGGCACATGGAGATAACGGTCAATGGCAAAGACCACATACGCCACGAGCAGAAGATAACCGACATAGTGGAGCGTGGTGATGCTGAAGACGATGTAGTCAATAGCACACATTGCTGCCAGTCCTCCCAAGTAGAGCACCCCCTCTCCCCAGCTCAATTGCCGGCGTACATCATCGACGCACGCCAACACAATCACCGGCATCGCCCACACAGAACAGAGGAAGATCATCAGCGGCACTGGCACAGAGAAGGGATTGAGCGTTGGATGATAGTAGAAATGCTGCCACATCTGCGGTGCATACATCTGCAAACTGGCATAGAGCGTAGCCGAGAAGGCCACTGTCAGGCACAGCAAGGTGGGATAGAACGAGTCGATATCGTGGAAATGTACAATATGTGCTTTGTGGCGCTTAATGTTCCAAAAGGCATATCCCGCCGCGAAGACAGCAATGACACAAAGGAAAATGAGGACATGGTCGTTGCTGAACTCAGAGATGAACTGCGAGATCGGGTCGTCGGGCATCACGCGGGGAAGCAGATAGGACTCGCGTGCCCAGCCAAAGGCAGAACTGTCGTTGGCCAACTCCACCCACACCGAGTCGGTATTGTCAGACGGTACCATGTGTATGTCGGCCACCACAAGGTGGGCACCCTTACGCACGATAAAGGAGTCGGTAGGCAGTCCGCCGATATACTCTTCGGGCATCTGGCTGATGAGCGAGAGCGAGTCGGCCTTCACCACAAAGTTGTAGTTGTTGGTGTAGTGGTGCGTCGAGAAAAACGACAAGGAGTCGATCTGCCGCTCACTGAACTTGAAAGCAGCATGGTTGCGGTGATGGGACTGATAGCACCCCATCAGCGAGAGGGTCACCGCAAGCATGACGAGCAACTTACAAAAGATCCTCATTCCGCGTAGATATTCATTTGACACAAGTCACATCTAAACTCCAACCGGAAACGACGGCCGTCACCGAGACGCAGCGTCAACGGCTCACGCCACCGTGGGGCTGTCCCACCCCGCCTGACACAATGGCCGAGGGCATAGCGCAGACAGTGACGGCACTGCATCACCAGTGCTTTGCCGGGCTCCTTCACCTCAAAGGCCGGAGCCTCCACCTTGATGCCCTGCCGCTCATAGAACTGCCGAGCGAGGTGATTGGCGACATTATATAAATAGGAGTAGGCATTGTAGAGATCCTGCGGCTGCTCAAAGTTGACATTACGCTCAGCCAGCTCTGTCTCCCTGCAACATTTTTCTCCACCATACATTTCAGTCTGTTGCGGTCCGTCCGTATCCTTCGTGGGCAGCACCTGATTTTGCCCGGTTGCCTCAACGATCTTTTTCTGTAAGCTTTCTGCAGCCTCCCGCCTCAACTCAGAGAGCAGACTGGAAGGGATAAAAAGTTCGTCGGCGCCCTGCTCGATGGTGATGTCGGCCGGCTCACAGTGGAAGACGGTCGTACCGAGTTTGGCGAGTTGTTGCCGGATATTGTCGGCCTGTGGACGCTTGGCAGCCTGATGATCAAAGGCGACTGAAGCCTCGGCCTGCAAATTTTTAGCCTCAGCTGACTTTCCAACGACCGACATTCTCAGACGGAATCCATTCTGTGTCAAGCCATAAACCATGGCAACGGAAATACGACGGTCAGCCGTCTTACCACTTAAAAGTTTTTCGAAAGCCACGTCCTGGTTGCGATAGAGCGTCATACCTTTTCTCAGATGTGCCGGCATCTTGAAGGGAAAGAGTCGTCCGCCCTCTACCCTATTGACGCGGAAGCCTTCCAGCTCATGTTCGTCGTTGAGGAAGCACAGTCCGTCGCCATTAGCGAAAGCGGCAATACCCGCCACGGTGAACGAATCACGACGCAACTCCTTGACGTGTCCGACCATCTCGCCCAGTGCCTTCGGTGTGTCAAACGAGGCAATATCGGGCTGACGGCCATGGAGGAAATAAGTGGTAAAGCCGCGGTTGAATGTCTTCTTCAAGTCGGGCGTAAAGCTATAGCTCACCTTTCCGAGGGAAGCCCTGCGGTAATCGTCGGGGCGGCGCCGCACCAAATCATCAAGTTTCCGACTGTAAGCACTGACCACATTCTTGACATAGTCAGCCGTCTTCAACCGTCCTTCAATCTTGAACGAGCAGATGCCGGCATCCGCCAGCTCCTCGAGATGGTCGAGGCGGTTCATATCCTTCAACGACAACAGATGGCGGTCGTGCTCTATCGTATGCCCGTCAGCGTCGAGCAGATCAAACTTCATACGGCAGAACTGAGCACAAGCGCCCCGGTTGGCCGAACGGCCGAAGCAGTGCTGCGAGGCGTAGCAGACACCGGAATAGCTCACACAGAGCGCGCCATGGACAAAGCCCTCCAACTCGACAGTGGGTACTGCCTGGTGTATGGCCTTGATCTCATCCAATGACAACTCGCGTGCCAGCACCGCCCGGCTGAAGCCTTGCTGTTGCAGCCACCGCACCTTCCCCGCCGACCGGGTGTCGCACTGCGTGGAAGCATGCAGTGCCGGTGCATAGCCCAGTTCACGGCGCACACGGGCTACCAACTCGATAGCAGCCATATCCTGTACCAAGAGCGCGTCGACCTTAGCCTCAGCCAGCTGCTTCATGAGCTGGTAGGCCTTGTCGATCTCATCTTCATAGATGAGCGTGTTGACCGTGACATACACACGGACACCATATCGGTGAGCATAGTCACAGAGTTGGTGAATGTCGTCGACACTGTTTCCGGCAGCCACACGGGCGCCGAAGTCCGACGCACCGATATAGACGGCATCGGCACCATGATCCACAGCAGCCATGGCGCAGGCCAGGTCGCGTGCGGGAGCAAGAAGTTCGAGTGTGCGTTGCTCTTTCATCAGTATTACTTAATCTCGTTGATGTTATAAGGCGTCTCCTGATAGACGTAATAGTTGATCCAGTTGTTGAACAGCAGGTTGGCGTGCGAGCGCCAGGTGACCAGCGGTCCCTTAGCGGGGTCGTTGTCGCGATAATAGTTCTTCGGCAGTTCCACGTCGTCGCGCTTTCCAGCGTCACGCTTGTATTCCTTGTCAAGCGTGTCGGGGGCATATTCCAAATGTCCGGTGATGAAGAACTCCCTACCCTCGCGGGCCATGACCATGCTCACGCCACTTTCCGGTCCCTCAGCGATGACGCGCAGCGCGTCGACCTTGTCGATGTCGCTGCGCCACACCTCGGTATGGCGGCTGTGCGGCATCATAAACACGTCGTCGAAGCCACGGAAGATGGGCAGCAAGGGATCCAGCGGTGTCTGTGGGAAGATGCCGAAGCGCTTCTTCTCCAGCGGATGCTTGGGCACCTGATAGAAATGGTACAGGGCAGCCTGAGCGGCCCAACAGATATAGAGCGTGGAGGTGACATGGGTGCGTGCCCAGTCAAAGATACCCGTGATCTCCTGCCAGTATTCCACATCCTCGAAGGCCATCTGCTCAATGGGCGCACCGGTGACGATCATGCCGTCCCATTTCTGCTCGCTGAGGACAGAGAAGTCCTTGTAGAACATCTTCATGTGCTCGATGGGCGTGTTCTTAGGTGTGTGGCTGCGCAACTTCATGAAGTTGATCTCAATCTGCAACGGCGTGTTGCTCAGCAGTCTGATCAAATCGGTCTCAGTAGTGACCTTCAGTGGCATGAGATTGAGAATCACGATCTTCAACGGACGAATCATCTGCGTATGGGCGCGGCTTTCGTCCATGACGAAGATATTCTCATGCTTCAAAATATCAATGGCCGGTAACTTATCGGGTAATCTTAATGGCATTGTCTCTTATCTTTAAAACACTATAGAATCCAGCGCAAAGATAGCAAAAAAAAAGGAGAAAAGAGACAATAACAATCGAAAAAAGCAAGCATGCGCAAGCGGAAGAACAAATAAGGGTGGCCAGCGTTGGCCACCCTTGTTCGCTATATCGGTTTACCAGAGCTCTAAGCGCTGATTTTCCGGAAGATACATTTTGTCGCCCTTCTTCACGTTGAAGGCCTTGTACCAAGCGTCGATGTGCGGCAGCGCACCGTTGACGCGCCACTCACCGAGAGAGTGTGGATCGCGCTTGACACGGTTGCGGATCTCCTGGTCGGTGATGTTCTGTCCCCACACACCGGCGTAGGCGATGAAGAAGCGCTGGTCGGGAGTGAGTCCGTCGATGGTCTTCAGCGGTTTGTTGGCCGTAGCATGCTTGAAAGCATTGAAGGCGACCTGCAGACCACCGTGATCAGCAAGGTTCTCGCCAAGGGTGAACTTACCGTTGGCGTGTAGGCCTGGGAGCACCTCAATGCCGTCGAAGAAGTCGGAGTAGAGCTTAGCTCGCTTCTCAAAGCCCTTGGCATCGTCAGCTGTCCACCAGTCGTGGAGGTTGCCGTTGGCATCGTACTGACGGCCCTGGTCGTCGAAGCCGTGAGTCATCTCGTGGCCAATGACCACACCGATGGCACCGTAGTTGAAGGCTGCGTCAGCCTTCGGATCGAAGAACGGACGCTGCAGGATGCCTGCGGGGAAGCAAATCTCGTTGGTCGTCGGATTGTAGTAGGCGTTGACCGTCTGCGGTGTCATGAACCACTCGTCGCGGTCGACGGGCTTACCGGCCTTGTCGGCGATCATCTTGTCAACAGCAAACTCACGTGTGGCAAGCACGTTGTCGTAGTAGCTCTTCGAAGGATCGATAGTGAGCTTGGAATAGTCTGTCCACTTGTTGGGATAGCCGATCTTGACATAGAACTTGTCGAGTTTCTCGTGAGCATTCTTCTTTGTGGAGTCGCTCATCCATGTTTGGGCATCAATGCGCTCGCCGAGGCTGATCTGCAAGTTATGAACCAGTTCCTCCATCATCTTCTTGCTGGAAGCAGGGAAGTAGCGCTCGCAATACATCTTACCAAGTGCCTCGCCCATGGCACTCTCGACCTGGTTGGTGGCACGCTTCCACAGCGGATACTCCTCCTTGCGGCCACTCATGGTCTTGCCGAAGAAGTCGAAGTTGGCCTGACGGATCTCGTCGGTGAGGTAAGAGGCAGAGCTCTGGATGACATCCCACTCCATAATGGCACGCAACTCGTCGGCGGTCTGCAAAGCCATCAGACTGTTGAGAGCGGTGAAGAAGGCGGGCTGTCCGACATTCATCTCCTGGATGTAGTCGAGCTTCACGCCCTCAGCCTCAGCCATCTGGCAGAGTGGAATATTAGGATAGTTATCCTCAAACTCCTTCAGGCTCATCTTGTTGTAGTTGGCCTGGGGATCACGGAGCTCGGTATTGCTCTTGGAAGCAATGGCCAGCTCAGTTTCAGCACGGAAGACGTCAGCAGCCTTGGCACTGGCCTGCGCGTCAGTGAAACCGTAGAGCTTGAACATGCGCACGAGATGCTTCTTGTAAGCATCACGGATGTCACTCGTTGCCTTGTCGTTGTTGAGATAGTAGTCCTTCTGTCCCAGTGTCAGTCCACCTTGTGAGAGGCAGAGGATGTTGCGGGTGACGTTCTTGTCGTCAGCACCGAAATACGAGCCGAAGGACACGCCATAGCCGATCTTGGCATATTTCAGCTGCAGGTCGTGGAGCTGGTCAAGGGTCTTGGCAGCCTCCATCTCGTCGAGCAGCGGCTTCACGGGAGCCAGTCCCTCCTTGTTGCGGCGGTTCTGATCCATGGCGAGCTTATAGAAATCGCTGAGCTTACGCTCTGTGGTGCCCTCCTTGAACTTCTTCTTGGTCAAAGAAGTGAGGATGCTATTGACCTGCTTGTTGACGTTTTCCTGCAACATGTCGAAGCTGCCATAGCGGCTGTAGGCGGCAGGCAGCGGGTGGAGTTTCTGCCATCCACCCGTGGCATAACGGTAGAAGTCATCGGCAGGACGAACACTCTTGTCGAAGTTCGTCATGTCGAGTCCCGACTGGTTCTGCGCCATCAGGCCCTGAGCGGGCGCTGCGGCGAGCATCAGCATCGGGAGAATCTGTTTCATGTTCATCATTGTTTTATTTTAAAGTTAGAAATTTATAGAAGCCATAGAAGCTATAGAAACTATAGAAACTATAGAGGCCATAGAGGTCATTGAGGTCATTGAGACTATAGAAGCTATAGAGATCATAGAGGTCATGGAAACTATCATCCCAGCTCTTCGACCTTTTCGGAGAGTTCCATCCAGCGGTCGTTTTCTTTGTCGAGTGCTTCCTGAGTTGTGGAATATTCGTTGACGAGCTGCATGTTGGCCGCATTCTTTGGATCCATGAGCAACGTGTCGAGCTCTTTAAGCCGAGCTTCCATCTTTGCGATCTTTGCTTCAGACTCCTCGACGGCGCGCTGGGCCTTGCGCAGCTTTTTCTGTTTTTCCTTATGCTCTTCCCAAGATTCCTTGGTGGCAGGTTGGGAAGTGCCCGGCTGTGCTGTTTCTCCCTTGGCAGGTGACGGTGTCTGCTGCTTAGCAGCGGGTGCAGCGGCTGTAGTTGTCTTCTCCTCAGCGACAGCCTTACCGTTGAGGGCCTCGTGAATGGTCTCGGCATTGTGGGCACGCAGATAGTCATAGATGCCACCGATGTGCTCCTTGACCTGTCCGCCGCCAAACTCGTAGACCTTTGATACGAGCCCGTCGAGAAAGTCACGGTCGTGACTGACGATGATAGCCGTTCCGTCGAAGGCTTTGATGGCCTCCTTGAGCACATCCTTTGACGGCATGTCAAGGTGGTTGGTCGGCTCATCGAGGATGAGCAGGTTGACCGGTTCCAGCAACAGACGGATCATGGCCAGTCGGGAGCGCTCACCGCCTGAAAGTACGCCGACCTTCTTTTCAGAGATCTCACCTCCAAACATAAAGGCACCGAGCAGATCGTTGATCTTCAGGCGCATTTCGCCCGTGGCCACCCGGTCGATGGTGTCGTAGATGCTCAGACTCTCATCAAGCAACTGTGCCTGGTTCTGTGCAAAGTAGCCGATCTGCACGTTATGCGCGATCTTCAGCGTGCCGGTAAAAGGTATCTGTCCCATGATGCACTTGACAAGGGTGGACTTACCCTCACCGTTCTTACCGACGAAGGCTACCTTCTCACCGCGCTTGATGGTCATGTTGACATGTGAGAAGATGGTGTGGGAACCATAGTCCTTGCGCACGTCGTCGCAGATGACGGGATAGTCGCCACTGCGCAGGCACGGGGGAAACTTGAGGTGCATGACTTTGTTGTCGACATCATCGACCTCGATGGGTACTATCTTCTCGAGCTGGCGGATGCGCTGCTGCACCTGCACGGCCTTGGTGGCCTGATAGCGAAAGCGCTCGATGAAAGCCTTGGTGTCGGCGATCTCCTTTTGCTGGTTCTCGTAAGCGCGCAGCTGTTGCTCGCGACGCTCTTTGCGAAGCACTACATACTGGTCGTACTTCACCTTATAGTCCTCGACATGACCGCAGGTGATCTCCAGCGTACGGTTGGTGACGTTGTTGATGAAGGCGCGGTCGTGGCTGACGAGGACCACGGCACTGGAGCTCTGAGCCAAGAACTGCTCAAGCCACTGAATAGACTCAATGTCGAGGTGATTGGTGGGCTCGTCGAGAAGGAGCACGTCGGGGTGCTGCAGAAGAATCTTGGCCAGCTCGATGCGCATACGCCAACCACCGGAGAACTCACGTGTAGGCCGCTCGAAGTCACTGCGCTCGAAACCCAGACCAGTCAGCGTACGCTCCATCTCAGCCTCATAGTTCTCTCCTCCCATCATCATATAGCGCTCATGGGTCTGGGTGAACTTGTCAACCAGAGCCATGTAGTCTTCACTCTCATAATCGGTGCGCTCGGCCATCTCCTGCTGCATCTTGTCGAGCTGCTCCTTGATATGTATATGTCCGGCAAAGGCCTTGCGCGCTTCCTCGCGCACAGTGGTGTCATCCTGAAGTTTCATCACCTGTGGCAGATAGCCCACGGTAGAGCCGTTGGGCACCGACACCGTACCGGATGTCGGCTTTTGCAGGCCACAGAGTATTTTCAGCATGGTGGACTTTCCGGCACCGTTCTTACCCACGAGGGCCACACGGTCTCGGTCGTTGATGACAAAGCTGACATCGTGGAACAGCGGCCGGGTACCAAACTCCACCTTGAGATTCTCTACTGAAATCATTTCAAAAATATAAAAATTAACGATGCCCACCGCCAGCAGCGAGTATTTCTCTGCGCCACAGACAAGGCGAAAGAGTCTCGGAGCGGTTGGAAACATCCCAAAAAGCAAAACAGGATAGCGGAGTCTTTCGGCATCGCTATCCTGTTTCTTATCTACAAACTCTGATTGCTCAGGGTTTTCTTTACTTCACCTTGTCAACGATGGCCTTGAAAGCCTCAGGATTGTTGACAGCGAGGTCAGCGAGAACCTTGCGGTTGATCTCGATGCCTGCCTTGTGGAGAGCACCCATCAACTGGCTGTAGCTCATGTCGGAGAGACGAGCGGCAGCGTTGATACGCTGGATCCACAGAGCGCGGAAGTTGCGCTTCTTGTTACGACGGTCACGATAAGCGTAGGTAAGACCCTTCTCCCAAGTGTTCTTAGCTACTGTCCAGACATTCTTGCGAGCTCCATAGTAACCCTTTGTGAGCTTCAGAATTCTTGTTCTCTTTGCTTTAGATGCAACGTGATTTACTGATCTTGGCATAATTTTGTTCTTTAAGCGTTCGACTAAAAAGGTTTACGATTAACGGAGGCAGAGCAGACCGCGAACCTGCTTGAGGTTAGCGCTGTCGACCAGTGTCTGATGGTCGAGGTTTCTCTTTTGCTTCTTTGTCTTCTTAGTCAGAATGTGACTGTGGTAAGCGTGATGACGCTTGATCTTACCCGTACCGGTGAATGTGAATCTCTTCTTTGCACCGGAGTTAGTCTTTACTTTTGGCATTTTTTTGTTGTTTTAATGTTGATATGAATTGAAAGGTGGCAACGCATATACCCGGCGGTACCACTCAGTATTTCTGTCTCTTAGTCTTTCTTGTCCCCGTCAGCGGCCTCAGCGAGCTTGCGGAGGGCCTCACCACCCTTGGCGTTGCCAAGGAGCCCGTTTTTCTCGGCCTGCTCAGCAGCCTGTGCCTTAGCCTCTTCCTTGGCCTTGGCCTCTGCAGCGAGACGATCGCGCTTCTGCTGGCTCTGCTTGGCAACACCCGCTTTCTTAGGAGCGAGGAAGAGAAACATCTTCTTGCCTTCGAGCTTTGGCATCTGCTCTACCTTGGCATACTCCTCCAAGTCATTGGCAAAGCGCAGCAACAGCACCTCGCCCTGCTCCTTGAAAAGGATGGAACGACCACGGAAAAACACGTAGGCGCGCACCTTGTTGCCCTCTTCGAGGAATTCCTTGGCGTGCTTGAGCTTGAACTGGTAGTCGTGGTCGTCGGTCTGAGGTCCGAAGCGGATCTCTTTGACCTCCACACGCACCTGTTTTTGCTTCATCTCTTTGGCACGCTTCTTCTGCTGATAGAGGAACTTGCTATAGTCGATGAGACGACAAACGGGCGGCTGTGCGTTGGGCGAGATCTCCACGAGGTCTACCCCTTGTTGATGAGCCAAGTCAAGTGCCTGACGTGTAGGCATTACTTGTGAGCCGTCGTCGCTTACGACTCGTACTTCCCGTACATGAATCTGTCCGTTGACGCGGTACTGATTCTTCTGATTGTCTTTCTTCATCCAGCTATATTAAAGTCATTTTTATATTGGTTTTAGGGTATAACATACCCATACAGCGTGCAAAATTACTAAAACTTTTCCGTTCCACCAAACTTTTCCTCAGAAAAAGATGATTTACCTGCTCAGCAAGTGTGTGGAACACAGATAGTCCACCACCCGGCGGTCAGCGGGCAGCCAGTGAATGCCACCGAGATGGTCTTCCCGCAGCCAGCGCGCATCCTCAGCTTCCAAGAGTTCGAGATGTCCGGAAAGGACATGGCAGACAAAGCAGTGCATCGTGAGATGGAAAGCAGGATAGTCTTGCTCCACCGTCATGACGAACCGGTCGACAGAGATCTCTGTGTTCAGCTCCTCACGTATCTCGCGCCGCAATGCGTCCTCACGGCTTTCGCCCTTCTCTATCTTGCCGCCGGGAAACTCCCACCAGTCTTTCCACTCGCCATAACCGCGCTGTGTGGCAAACACCAGACCGTCGCGGCAGATAATGGCAGCCACCACTTCTATATGCTTCATGTCGTATATATAATAGGTATAACCCAGTGCAAAGTTACAAAGAATATCCGGCATTCCGCTTCCCCTACCCTATGATTTTGCCGGCATCGCTATTTTGAATAGAAAACCTTTTGACAAAAGACCTTCCACCCAGACTTTCATTCTAGAGAAAAAACTGGGATTTTTTTAGAAAAAAAAGAGTAGAGAACAAGCCAAAACCGATTTCCGATGGTCATCTCAGTTAGATGATGCGCTCATCTCACTGAGATGACACGATGAAATCACTGAGATGACCACATCAAACTACCGAGATGACAGGGTCAAAAAGGTACTTTGACAAGCAGAAATAGGCTCTTTTGAGATGACAAGCAAGCGCGCAAACATATAAAGACCTAATACACAGATAGTTACAAAATATCGCTCAGAATTTAAAAAATCACGGCAAGAGATGGCTTCGTCGAAAAGAATCGCAAAATAAGGCCCGTTTTTTGTCAGTTTATTCAACAAAGAAGAGATGAAAGCGAAAGACAGAAGAAAGAAAGATAATGATTGGGTTTCAGAGAGCTAAAAAAGAAAGAAGTGGTTGTTTCCAAAATGGAAATAACCACTCAGTAGGGAGCCTCAAAGATAAGACTCAAAAGTCGCAAGTTGAATTTTACTTTCTCGACGCCATCATCTCTGTCGGCTATCGTGTTAATTCCATCAAAGTTACGAAGTTTCGCCAGTGGACAACGTTGGTATTGAGGGAGTATCATACCGTTGCTGACTCCTTTGGAAGCCATGGAATCTTTCCATATTCTAAGCAAGGCTCATTAGCGGTCATGACATCGGGTGGCAATATGCTTCCGCTTTTTACTAATCGTTTGATATAGTCTGCACGAATATCAGCATTTTCTATTTCCTCTCTTCTTGCTCGGCTCATGGCGAGATACTCGTCCTCTATTTCGAGTCCGAGATACTTTCTCCCTAACAGATTGGCGGCAATGCCTGTAGTTGCACTACCACTAAAAGGGTCAAGAATCCAAGCGCCCGGCTTAGTGCTCGCCTCTATGATGCGTGCCAGCAGTCCTAGCGGCTTTTGGGTGGGATGCTTGCCGCACGACTTCTCCCACCGGGCTATGGCAGGGAGATGCCAAACGTCGGTCATCTGCTTGTTGCCATTGAGTTGCTTCATCAAATCATAGTTGAAGTAATGAGGCACCTTGGCAAGTTTTCGTGCCCAGATGATAAACTCGGTGCTGTAGGTGAAATAGCGGCAGGAGATATTGGGTGGTGGATTGGTCTTTGCCCATGTCACCACGTTGAGAATCTTGAAACCGAGACGTATCAACTGCTGCTGTACGCTGAAGATATTGTGGTAAGTGCCCGAAATCCATATTGTGGCATTGTCTTTCATGTGGGCACGCACAGATATCAGCCACCGAAGGTTAAACGCATCCATTTCCTGCGGTGTCTTCGTCTTATCCCAGTCGCCCTTATCCACGCACACCACTTTTCCGCTTTGGTAGCTGATGCCACCGGAAGAGAGGAAATAGGGTGGGTCGGCAAACACCATGTCGAAGCCAAAAGAGAACTTCGACAGCGTGTCGTTGCAATCACCCTGGATGAGGGTGAAGTCGTTGGAGGGAGATTTATAGTAAGATGGTATCATAGTAAAATGTTTTATGCCATTAATCCTCCACCACCATTGTCTTCATAAGTGTAAGCAGATTGCCATCCTGTTTGCCCTAATATGCTAATCGACTTAGGGGGCATCTTGTTTTTATTATCCCCACAAATATCAACAAAAGGACATTTTGTTATTTGTTTGTTCTCATCTTTTAATTGCTTATTAAAGTCAGTCTTTTGTATAGCAAGGTAACCTTCTTTGTTAGTACAAGGCAAAACCTTTCCAATCAAATGGGCTTTCTGATGCTTTATTCCCATTTTATAGCAAGTACGACAAGTTCTATTCAAACTTGACGCCCAACGGAACACATGACCACAATTATCACCACGAAAGATAGCAAGACTTTCTTTACAAAATTGCTTACCTACAACATTATAAATAAAATAGTCTAAAAGGCATGGACTTGCAATTTTATCACCTGGATACTTTTCAACCCACTTTTCCCATACTTTTCTCCATGCCGCTGCATTCATATTATCAATATATTCGTATTGATAACAGAATATATCAAGGAAACTTGAAACTAAAGGAATTTTAGTCTGGATTATGCCAGTACGCAAAGCGACTTTAATTGTATTTACGTCACTTGCGACATCAAGCTTTTCAAACCCAGTGACATTGGTCCATATTCCTAATACTACCATATCCCTTAAGAACATGTCAGCCTTTTTGTTTCCATAGCCAGAGTTGGACGCTATAAGAGCTGTTCTTAAAGCATAAATATCCCGACCGAATTTATCAATCAACTCATAAGGAGCGCAATTATAAGATAAAACAAATTTAGCAATATTCCTTGCATAGTTAATTCGCTTATCATTCTGAGAAAGTGTTCCTACTTTGAGAGCTGTGAGTAAATCCTCCGGTTCGTCTACAATAACAGCCTCATCAAAAAGAGAGTCATCACTATTAAATACTTCCGCGAAATCGGAAAATTTTCGTGAGCCACGAAAATCTTGATTTGCTGTAAGAAGTCTAATGCGACAAACGTCAGGATTCTCCAAACCACATTTATCCCATACTGAAGTAAATGCACTGCCATTGGTGAGCACATAAATGTCATGGAGCGCATCAGCCACTTGAATACATTTATCTTCATCAATCCTGCAATCAAGTATCTCTTTATGGTGCTGTTGCCAGAATTTGTGAAAGTCAGAGAAATAATTGAAATCCTTACCTAAAACATTGAGAGTGCCTATATCAGGGCGTGTAGTATATAGATAATCGTTTATCTCCTTTACTATTTCCCTGGCACCATCAATATTCATCGTTGGATATGAATCAATGATGCCTTTGATAGTATTGCAGAAATCAGAAAAAGTCATATGCTTAGCTCTTAACAATAGAAATAAAATCTGAAATGCTTGTCAAGTTATAGACGCTTGGAATAATGCTATATGCTTCTTGAAGCTTATTCTTTGCAGAACGCCAGCCTATACCATCGGTAATCCAAACAAACTCAAAACCTGGTACGGAATTGATTTTAGGCGAAATGTCAGAATAAGAGCGTGCAACTTCATTGAGTTTAGAACCACCACTACTATAGAAGTTTACCTCAATAAGATATGTCTTTCCTGACTTCTCAACTACAAAATCAAAGCGCTTCTCGTCGTCACCAAGTACATTTGTTATTTCAGGCCATTCATGAGAATATACTTCTCTCCTATATTTGACCCCGTCCTTATCAAATATTCGTGCTATCAAGTTCTCCATGATGTGACCACTCCTATTCTTTCTTGCGTTAGTATCCAATCCAGTTTCAATACCAAATACATAGTCAACGAGGTCGTTGATTTTCTTGGACTGTAAGACTTCTGTTAAACCTGTTGTATCAAGAAATTCCATAACTCCATCTACAGAACTGAACAGCGAATCCAGTACAACGCATTTACCTATTTTGTCAAGGACTTTTTTCTTGCCCTCACTTCGGACCGCTATAAGAATATCCATAACATCAAATGCAGTGCGATCACGATTCCATATAGTTTCAACAGATTTGCGCATATCCGAAGAACCTATAAGACTATTAAGCATGCAGAGGCTCAATTTTATATTGTCAACATTCTGCGATATCTTATCGAAATCACAGAAAAAGTCTAACGTTTGATTTGTCTCTTGGAGTTGAGACATGAATGTTTCAAAGTCTTTCATTATACTATTGATTTACAACAGGGTTCATTTCAAAATTGATTTGTTGATGAAACAAATCAATTTGATTAGCATTAGCCCTTGTGTTCTGATAGTTGTGAACAAGTATCTCTGTTAGTTTACCTCGTTTTGTTGGATTGGAATTCACACTGCGAGAGGCAATAACTCTTTCAATTTCGTAATTTCCATATAATACGTCAAAGAAGTTATCTGCTTCATTTTTACCTTTGCAATCAGAATTGCTAAGCATGAATTTATACCCTGCTTGATTAATTCTATCGCAATATTCCTTAAGTCTTACCTGAGAATCATCATTAAATGAGTCCTTTGTATAGTCATTAAAACTCGACGTGTCGCTCAATGGGCGATAAGGTGGATCAAAGTAAAATAGTGTATTACCTTCCGCAAAATTAAATGTTTCCTCAAAATCTCCTGTCAGAATTTCTACTCTTCTAAGCACCTCACTATCCTTACGAATGGTCGCAGCATCGCAAATAGTTGGATTCTTATACTTACCAAAAGGAACATTGAATTGCCCCCGTTTGTTAACCCTATAAAGGCCATTGAAACAAGTTCTATTCAAAAAAATAAATAAAGTTGTATTCTCTATAGGATCGAGATTCTTCTCATTATAATGACCACGGGAGTTCATAAAAAATGCTCGTCGTTCATCATCGTTTGGAAGGGTTAAGTATTCTTTTTCTATTCCGCTCAATGAGTTTATGAGTTCTTCAGGATAGTCTCTGACTGTGCAATAGCATGTGGTAAGATCCTGATTAACATCGTTGATTACAGCGTGTTGAATGTTCGGATAACGCTGAAGCATATAGAATAGCATAGCACCGCCACCTGCAAAGGGCTCTATATACGTCGCATTCTCCCAATTACCAAAGTCAGCTGGAAGCAGAGCATCCAGTTGTTCGATAAGTTGACTCTTTCCGCCCACCCACTTGATAAATGGTTTTGCTTTCATCATCTTGGGTAATTATTATTTGTTTCTGCAAATATACGCACTTTTTTGTATACCTGCAATTTTCGAATCAAAAAAGCATGAGTTTCCATCAATTTTCCAGTTTACGTTGCATTATGAACGAACAAGAACGTCAAAAGCCATGTGCTTCGAACTTTCTCTCAAAGTATTCTCCACTGGTTTACAAGAAATATTTGTGGCGAGCCACAGATTTTTCGTATGGCAATCAACAAAGCAAGCAGAAAACATTATGGCAAAGAAAGTGATCAAAACCAAATATTTTTGTAGGGCTCAAACAGAGACACAGAGACTCACTCGTGACTCAGAGCACAGAGAAGGCTTTGCCTTAAAGGAAATACGGAGAATTCTGCGATGTACTCGCTTTGTGAGCTCTTTAGGCAAAGCCGACTCTGTGAACTCTATATATAATAAGGTGTCCATCTCTGATACTCTGTGGCTCTGTGTCTCTGTGTGAGTATTGCTTCAAGGATATTGGTTAATATTATTATTACCGTCAAGAGATGAGCGTGTAGGAGGTGACGCGTCTCGCGTCACTAAACCATATAACATCGCAAGAGATCATCGAGACGCGAGACGCGTCGCCTCCTACATGGCTTTGTAAGGTGGGTGCCTCTATGACGAAAACAGGAAAAAGGCGACAAAGACCAAGAGAGCGATTGACTATCAAGGCCAAGTTTCGCCATGCCTCTTCCCAGTTAATCGCTCAGGAAGCAAGGATCATCTGTCTTTCGAGCTCTTCTCCAGTTTGATGAGCAGCAGTCCGATGCCAGTCCAGATCAACTCACGCACACGCACGATCAATGCCACAAAGATGCCGGCACTGGCTGTGAGACCTAAGCTGGTAGTGGACATAAGGAAGCCACCCTCGCGACCGCCCAGCTGCAAAGGGATGAAGAAAAGCAGATTGGCAAAGAGTGAGGTGAAAGCCAGAATGAGCACACAATAGATGAAGTTGACGTGGGGCATGAGGACCAGCAGGATGAAGAAGATCTCCAAAGCGGAGCAGATGCGGCACGAGAGCTCCAGGAGCACGGCACCGACGAAGTGGCGCGGCTGCTGCTTGTGCAGGGCAGCAATCTGCCGGTCGATGGTGTTGAGCTGTTCACGATGCCGCTCGACAAACGGGGTAGTCCACCGCTTGATCATGGGCAGATGGCTCAGGAAGTTCATCACTCGGTTGGCCAAGCCCTTTTGGTATCCTACCATAAAGAACCAGACACCGAGAATGCAGAAACAGATGATGGCCAGCATAATCACCGTATAGAATACGGAGAAGGGATGGACAAAAAGAAAGACGATGGCCGAGAGCAACCAAAACCAAAAGTGGCTGAAGATATGGGTCATGGCATAGAGGATCACCGACGACGAAGCACGCTCTGTGCCAATCTTCGGTGCCAACTCCATGATACGGTAAGGCTCACCGCCCATCAGTCCGCCCGGCGTGGCATAGTTGAGTGCAAAGCCCGACACCGTGATCTTATAGAGCCACAGAAAGGAGATGCGCTTCACCGGCTTGCCGTCGGTCGACGGTTGGCTGCATACCCCCTTGATGATCAGATACCACGCCGAAGTGTTGAACACATAGAGAAACATCCACAGCGCTACGACGGCGAAAAACCAGTAGCCCGCATGTTTCAGTCCCGCCCACACTTGCGCAAAGTCAAGTTGGGTGACCATGATGATCAGTACGATGAGTCCAAAAATGAAGAAGCCGTTCTGGTATTTCTTTTTCATGCTGTCGAGAGATGTTGTATGCTATATGTGTGTTATTGTTCCTTGCCGTTGCTTTCCTGAGCTTTGGCGGCAGGAGCGGGACGGTTGCCGAGTCGCTCCTTGATGGCGTTCTCGTGCTTCTTGGGAATGGAGAAGCGCACCTTCTCACTGTCGTCCTTCTTCTCGTGATAGAGCTTAGGCAACGGGTTGGCCAGCGGCTCGTCGTAGGCACAGCGGTTGCGGAAGCCGTCGATGGCAGCGTAGATAGCGTGGCGCAATGGCGTAGGATCGGCAACACCCTGGCCGGCAATGTCGTAGCAAGGGGAGAGATCGGGAGCCGTAGCTACCAAAGGCAGTCCTCCAAGATAGCGGACATTGTTGTCGGGATGGAGCGTCTTGAACGGTGCCAGTCCCTGATCGTGGTACATGGCAAGAATGGCATCGAAGTGATAGTAGTCGCCCTGCTGGAAGAAGAGATCAGCCTGATAAGGGCCGAAGACGTTGACACCGGCATCAGCCAACTTTTGAATAGCTGGCACGATAGCCTCAGTCTCCTCCTTGCCCTCTGCCTTACCGTCAACGGGGTTAAGGGCAAGCACGGCAATGCGGGGATTGGAGACGCGCATGTCACGGCGCAGCGTGGTGAAGAGAATAGCCACCTGCTCGATGATGTCGTGAGAAGTGATGGCGGCCGGAACATCCTTCAGGCTGATCTCGTCAGTCATCAGAGCCATGCGCATATCTTCGTTGATGAGCAGGCTCTGCGCTTTCTTGCCTTCACCGATGCACTGCTCGATATATTTCGCACGGCGTGGGAAGTCGAAGCCACCCACATGAGCCTCGCCTTTATCGGCCGGAGCACAGACGAGCACGTCGAAGAGTCCGTCTTTGTAGTCGGTGATGGCGCAGTCGAGTGCCTTCACAGCAGCCAGCGTGGCATCGGAAGAGGGAATGCCCATCTCCACCTTGATCTCCTCGTCGACGGCCGGAATGATGTTGAGCTTACCGTCCTGGGCAGCACTGGCGTCGTTGATGATGGTGAAGTTGTCTTTGATGCCCAGTGCCTTGCTATGATAAGCGGCCACTTTGGGAGAGCCATATATAATAGGAGTACAGAGCTCAAACATCTCTGTCTCTTCAAAAGCTTTGAAGATCAGCTCGTAGCCAATGCCGTTGGTGCTGCCGTGGGTGATGGCCACGCGTATTTTGTTGTTGTTCATGGTTGTTTGGTCTTATATATTAGTCTTGAATATTTTAATGTTTGAAATCAATGATCTGCGCGCTTTACCTGCTTCATGGTATAGAGCACGGCTTCGAGACGGCGAACCGCATTGCGCTTGGTCTTGCCCGGAGCGAACACAAAGCCCTCGACGACGATATGACGGCAAACAAAGTTGCCCTGCCGCTCGGGCTGCTGCAACAGGAGCGTGCGGCTGACAAACGGACCGCCCATGGCATCGCCTGTCATCATCCACAAGCCGCGGTAGAAGCCCCGTCCATCGGTCAGTACGCTTTCGGGGACTGTAGCCATGTGCATGCTGTCGGTCTCACCGAGGATGTTGCGACCCAACATATAGTCACGGGCACCGATGAAATAGCAGGACTCGCTGTCGCCATAGCCAACTGTCTTAACGTCACGACCGCCATGATTAGCCTTCACATCAGATGCGTTGACAGGACTCCAATCGCGATAGACCACGATGTTTTGCATCATGGTGGCTGAGTTGTTGCTCAACCAAAGGAAGTCCTTGCCCTGCTTGCTGGCAATCATGTCGGCAGGTATCCACAACTCTATGCCGAACATCTTCCGGGCGAGCTTCTCCGCTTTGACGTTTCGCTCATGGCGCAGTAGGCTGAGTTGTTTCCTTGCCTCTGAGCGGTTGAGGAGAATACGCAGCCGTCGTCCGATGCTGTCGATGCCATTGCGGAGTGCCATTGCCGACGGTGCCCCGATATGCACCACGGTTTGAGGCTGTGCCCACACATTGCGCTCGCTGCGGATGGAGGGACGAGTGTATGCCTCAGCATTGATGTCGACGATCACGATATTGCGCGTATAGCGGAGCGTGTTGCCGAAAGCCTTGGCACTGACCTCCGACACGTCGAAACTCGGTTCGGGTTGTGGCAAGCCCTCCACGTCGGCAGAGAGCATGCTGCGTACCATGCCTGCCGTGTCGCCCACCAGCAGCACTTCATAGAGCTGTCCGCCGGAACGGGGCAGCAAGCCACCATTGCGACAACTCACAAGAGCAAACAGCAGCAACAACAGAGCGCTTCTGAGACTCACTGCGCTATGGGCGATAAGCTTCACGGAATGATGCGGTTTCTATTTTGATTCAGCGTTCTTCTTAGCTGTGCTGAGCAGTCCACAGGCGGCAAAGATGTCCTGCCCACGGCTGGCGCGGATCGTCGTGTAGATGCCGTGCTGTGTGAGATAGTCACGGAAGCTCTCCATCTTCTCCTCGCTGGCTCCATGCAAGGGCACGTGGGGAATCTGATGGAAGCGGATGAGGTTGACACGGCATTCAAGGCCGTGGAGCAGACGCACGATGGCCTGGGCATGAGCCTTGGAATCGTTGAGCCCGCCAAAGACGATATACTCAAACGAGAGGCGACGCTGATGCGAGAAGTCGTAGTTGCGAAGCAGTTCCACGATGTCCTCAATCGCCATACCTCTCTCTGCCGGCATGAGCTCCTGGCGCTGTTCATGGAGCGGTGAGTGAAGGCTAATGGCCACATGGCACTGGCTCTCTTCGAGGAAGCGCTTGAGCTTGTCCTTGAGCCCGACACTGCTCACGGTGATGCGCTTGGGACTCCAAGCGTAACCATAGGAAGCGGTAAGGATCTCGGTGGCTCGCAGCACATTGTCGAGGTTGTCCATCGGTTCTCCCTGACCCATAAACACGATGTTGGTAAGCTTGTCACGCTCGGGCAGACTGTAGATCTGATTGAGGATGTCAGTGGCTGTGAGGTAGCCCTCAAAGCCCTGCTTACCCGTTTGGCAGAAGAGACAGTTCATCTTGCAGCCTACCTCACACGAAACGCAGAGTGTGGCACGATCGGCCTCGGGGATGTATACCGTCTCGACAAACTTGGTGCCTACCGGTGCCGAGTCAGCACCGGCGGTTGTGACGACGGGGAAGAGATATTTGATGGTTCCGTCCTTGGAGTGCTGGGCATCAATAGGCTTGGCACAACCAATCTGATAGAGCTCGTTGAGCTTCTCACGGTTGGCCTTGGAGATGTTTGTCATCTCGTCTATGGAACTCACATGCTGGGTGTAGATCCATTTTGCCATCTGTCCTCCAGCGAAGGAAGGCATGCCGAGCGACACGGCCACCTGCTTGAGCTCAGGTAGTGTCATGCCAAGGAGATTTTTCTTATTCATGGTACTATTCATAGTGCAAAGATACAAACTTTTTGAGTAAAGTAGGGATTTTGTGCCATAAAATAGCTATCTTTGCATCATTAACACCTTATTATATAGGATTATGTCTATGGAATCATCGAGTTGGAAATATCATTGTGAACCACAAGTGAAGGTGGGAATCGTCAGTGGCGTGACCATTCATTTCGCGTTGAATGGCCCCTACACTGTACTGGGACACAAGGCTGTAGGCCCCCAGACGGCGGTGATGAGCCCCCAAGGTATTGTGTGGAATAATGAGGTATATCCCGAGCTGGTCTTCTCGCCGTTGGCAGATGACGCGTCGTTCTCGCTGAGCGATGTGACCATAGGCGTAAATTTTCACTGGGAACGCAAAGAGACGCAAACATTCCTGGGCACGCTACGTCTTATTCAGAACGGCGACAAGGTGTGCGCTGTCAATGAGCTCCCAGTGGAGAAATATCTGGAAAGTGTGATCTCCAGCGAGATGAGTGCTACGTCGAGTCTGGAACTGCTCAAGGCTCATGCGGTCATCTCGCGGTCGTGGCTGCTGGCTCAGATGGAAAGGCGAAAAAAAGTACACCTATCAGATGGGGTTAATGCACAGGAGGAAACGACAGCAGCCGAGATGGTGGAAGACGAGGACCGCATCGTGAAATGGTATGACCGTGAAGACCACACGCTGTTTGACGTCTGTGCCGATGACCATTGTCAGCGCTATCAGGGTATCACGAAGGAGACCAGCCCACACGTGGCGGAAGCCATCAGACTGACACGAGGTGAGATTCTGACCTCCGACGGTGAGATCTGTGACGCACGCTTCTCGAAATGTTGTGGCGGCGTGACGGAGGAATTCCAATATTGTTGGGAGAACAGCCCCAAGACTTACCTGAAGGCGGTGGCTGACACGGCCGAGATGGTCAAGAGTCAGGAGGACAATAGCAGCGATGCGCTGGTTCCCGACTTGACGGTAGAGGCGGCGGCAGAGCGATGGATACGCTCCACACCACCGGCTTTCTGCAATACAAAAGACAGAGAAGTGCTGTCGCAAGTGCTCAACGACTATGATCAGGAGACCACGGATTTCTATCGCTGGACAGTAGAATATACACAAGAGGAATTGGCTGAACTGATTCAAAGAAAGACGCGACGGGACTTAGGACGCATCCGCGACATCATTCCCTTACAGCGGGGAAAGAGCGGCAGAATCTGGCTGATGAAGGTCATCGGTGAGAACCATGACTTGATCATTGGAAAAGAGTTGGAAATACGACGCGCACTCAGCAACAGCCATCTCTATAGTTCTGCCTTTGTGGTGGACAAAGAAGGAGAGGATGCAGACGGATTTCCCAAGAGCTTTACCCTCCATGGAGCAGGATGGGGACATGGCGTGGGACTCTGTCAGATTGGTGCCGCGATGATGGGTGCCAAAGGCTATGACTATGACAGAATCTTAGCACACTATTATCCCGGTGCCTGTCTCACAAAACAATACGTTTAAAAACAGTTACGACCATTTACGACTATGCTCAATAAAACAAAAGAGAGAACACGAGCAACTTTTCAAGATCAAGAACACAGGTCGCCTTGGCTATGGGTGCCGTCGCTGTCGTTTGCCGACGGATTGCCATTGGTGACGATTATGACTCTATCGGTGATCCTCTATAAACAGCTGGGACTGAGTAATGCCGAGATCACCTTCTATACCTCGTGGCTCTATCTGCCTTGGATATTGAAACCGGTATGGAGTCCGCTCATCAATGTGGTGAAAACCAAACGCTGGTGGATCGTGCTGACAGAAGTGCTCTTGGGCGCTGCCTTCGGCGGAGTAGCCTTCACAATACCTACCTCGTTTTGGCTGCAGGGCTCTCTGTTCTTCTTTTGGGTAATCGCCTTTGCGGGTGCCAGCCACTGCATCTCTGCCGACGGCTTCTATATGCTTGGCCTTAATACCCATCAGCAGGCTACGTTCATGGGGATACGATCACTGTTTGACCGCTTGGCCACGATCTTCGCCCAAGGCGTACTCGTGATGATAGCCGGCAATCTGCAGGTGGTATTTCGCAACAGCATCTCCTACTCGTGGAGTCTGACTTTCTTTGGTGTCACTGGGCTGTTTCTGCTGCTGTGGCTTTGGCATAACTGTGTATTGCCGCGTCCCAAAGAAGATGCCAAGCGCCCATTTGTCAACTTCAAAACCATCGGAGACGAGTTTACGCATACCTTCCGCACGTTCTTTGCCAAGGAACAGATATGGGTAGCTCTGATGTTCATCATCTTCTTCCGCATGCCGGAGGGACTGATGGAAAAGGTGTCTGCGCTCTTCCTCATCGACTCGGGACATAACGGGGGACTGGGACTCTCACCTCAGGAATATGGACTCGTACAGGGTACCGTGGGCATCATCGGCGTGTCGTTGGGAGGCATCTTAGGAGGTATTCTCGCAGGTAAAGACGGATTGAAGAGATGGATATGGCCGATGGCCTTGGCTTTCTTCCTGCCACAAATGGTCTACCTGCTGCTGAGCTACACACTCTCTTCTAGTCTGTGGATGGTCAGCCTTTGCGTGTTTGTGGAGCAATTCGGCTATGGCTTCGGACTGACTGCCTACACCCTATACCTTATATATTATAGCCGTGGAGAATACAAAACCAGCCACTATGCACTGGGATCCGCTATCATGTCGCTCTCGATGATGCTGCCGGGACTGGTATCCGGTGCACTGCAGGATATGATGGGATACCGATATTTCTTCACGCTCTCACTGGTATTCAGCCTCCTCACCCTCTTAGTGGTAGGCCGACTGAAAATCGACAAAGAGTTCGGAAAAGCAGAGCAGGAACAAGAAAAGGAACAAGGACAAGAAAAGGAACAAGAGAAAGAGCTGAAAGAAGCATAAGGCTACTGAGCCATACGCCGCCTGGCTTCTCACAGACAGAACGGAAGCTTCAAACAACGCAGTTTCCATCTTTAGCGGACACCAATATTACAAAAACAAAGATGCCGCAACCTCGCAGAATATATTTGCGGAGTTGCGGCATTATCATGTTCACTTGATGTCTATCATTATCATATCTGATAATCATGTCTATTTCACGACACCGATAATCTCTTTCACACTCTTGCATCCGTGACGCTCCAGCCACTGAGCCATGCCATTCTTGACTTTCACGGTGACGGCGGGATCGATGAAGTTAGCCGTACCAATCTCTATGGCTGTGGCTCCTGCCATCATAAACTCGATAGCGTCTTCTGCTGTCATGATGCCACCCAAGCCGATCACCGGTATCTGTACTGCCTTGGCCACATCATGCACCATTCTCACAGCGACAGGCTTCACTGCCGGACCGCTGAGTCCACCGGTACCGATACTCAACTTAGGACAACGGTGCTCAATGTCAATGGCCATACCCATCAGCGTGTTGATGAGCGACACACTGTCTGCGCCCTCTGCCTCGCAAGCACGGGCGATGTCAGCAATGGATGTGACATTGGGCGAGAGCTTCACGATGAGCGTCTTATGATAGACTTTGCGCACTGCCTTGACCACACTGGCTGCACCCTCACAGGTAACACCGAAAGCCATTCCGCCATCCTTCACATTGGGGCAGGAGATATTCAACTCTATAGCTGGAATACGATCCAACTCGTCGATACGCGCGGCGCACTCGGCATAGCGTTCAGGCGAGGAACCGCTCACGTTGACGATGAAATGGGTCGGGATGTCTTTGATCTCAGGATAGATGTGCTCACAGAAATAGTCCACACCTTTGTTCTGCAGTCCCACACAATTGAGCATTCCGCTCGCCGTCTCTGCCATACGCGGGTAGTCGTTGCCCTCGCGATGCTCCAGTGTGGTGCCCTTAACAATGATACCACCGATTTCCTCTAAAGGCACTAAGTCGGAAAACTCTACACCATAGCCAAACGTGCCGCTGGCTGTCATGACTGGATTAGCTAATTTGAGATGATGAATATTGACACTTAAATCTACCATAACAACTTCTTAATATTAAACACAGGTCCTTCTTTGCATACACACAGATTGCCATCGACAGTCTTCTCCACACAGCACAGACATGCGCCCAGGCCGCAGGCCATCATATTCTCCAACGATACCTCGCAAGGAATATTCTTCTCTTTGGCAAATCTCGCCACAGCCTTCATCATCGGAGTAGGACCACACGTCTGGATGAAATCGAAATGCTCGCGCTGCAAGACAGAGTGGTTGGTGACAAAGCCTTTCTCACCGGCAGAAGCATCTTCAGTGGTAACATATACCTTACCGAAATTTCTAAACAAATCCAACTCTAATAAATCTTTAGCAGAGCGGGCACCAAGCAAGAATACTGGTTCGCCACCCTGGCGCTTGATCTCAGCACCCTGATAGAGAACTGGGGCCACGCCGACACCACCGCCTACTAAAAGTACGCGCAGTCGCTGATCGTCATCCGGCTTTTCGCAGGAAGAGAAAGCTGCCGCATCACCACAAATCACAGACTTGATAGCAGCAAGATCACTGAAACCATTGCCCAAGGGGAAGAGGCAGTCGAGCGTGTCACCGGCCTTTAGCTTAGCCATGTGCTTCGTACCTTCACCGACAGCGGCCACAAGCAGCCATAACTCATTGCGGGAGACATCTACGAAGTTGATCGAGATAGGGCGGCGGAGAAAGGTAGTGGGACTGTCCTCAACGTGGATGTTGACAAACTGTCCCGGCATCATCTCCGGAAGAGGTCGCTTGGAAGTGAGCTTGAGCAGAACATGATGATCACTGATATGTTCGTTCGATGCCACTGTCAAGTCCATACAATATTTCTTCATATAAATGGATTTAAAGGGTCTTTCTTCTTAGCAAGAGCATCACCACAGCGATACCGCCTGGCTTACTCATATCTATATTCAGGCTTACACCTTATTATATATAGAGGATTATATTCAAAGGAAAAGCACCCCGCGTTTTCTCATCGGGCTCATCCCTCTGCCATAATTCAGCTACAAACTTACACAAAAAAAACAAGAAATCGGCATTTCTATCCCGACAATATTTCATAGTATCGCAAGAATCGCTTATCCGAAGTCTAACATACAACCTGTTCTGAAGATAAAAACACGATGCAGCACATAAAAAAGACTCCTCATGAAGCAAGCTGCATCGCTCCATGAGGAATTCAAATCAGCCTTATCCCGGTAGCATCTCGATACTGCGAAAGACAGACTTTACTTTTTAGGCACAAACGACTCCCAAGTCTGATCGTCATAGAAGATCCTTATCTCTGTGATCTTTCGTTGTGGCTTGTCAACATATTTCACGATTACCTTTTCAGCCTGAGAGGCAGCCGATCGAGCAGATGAACCACCTTTAGCATTGTCTTGCCCAAAGAGTGAGGGCTGCTGTACGCCGGAAGTAGTACCAGCCGAAGCCGGGTACCCAGCATTCTGATCACCGTCAGAATGTGATGCATCAAATGCTGTGGCACCATTTGCGGAAGTATCGCCCTCTGCGGTATCAGACTGCTGAGCATTGTCTCCGGCAGTGGGGGAGTTGCTCGCATACATCGGACCGGTGCCAAACATCAGCCAGTTGATGGAGATTTTAGGGAAGTGTTGATGGATATTCTCAACGATCTGCAACGTTGGGCGTGTCCGACCATTGAAGATACCGCTGAGGGTGCCTTCCGAGATGCCTGTGAACTGCGCGAAAATTTTTTGCGTCATGTGCTGATTTTCCATCAGCTTCTTAATTCTGTCTTTCATATCAGGAGCCATAGAGATGAAAAGGGGGATTAAAAACCGCCTTCACTTAAGTATTTGCAAAGTTAAATCAAAAAATCGATATTTGCAAATGTAAAGAGAAGAATTTTGATCCCAAAATGATATTCAACAAATCGAATAATATAGATTTTAGAATTCGAATATTATAATCGTTATATTATAATTTGCAAATTCAAATATTACCTTCAAAAAACCTATGAAGCTTTAAATCAACGATTCAAGTCAAGTATTTGGCTTTTATAGGGCTATATCTGCATATTATATATAGGAATGGGCCCAAAAGGGCGATTTTGCAAGTTGAAAGCCTTATATTTATGTATATAACTTCTCAAATATCTGATATTACTGTTGATAATCAGACACTTATATTTATATAGAATAACTGCATACTTTTGCGTTTAAGATTGAAAATTTATGTTTGTAAATTTGAAGAGTTAAATAAAATAGATATTCGATAGTCTGAATAATTTAACTATTCAATTTTGCAAACTACATTCTTATTAAGTTCTTCAAATTTAAAGTTTGAAATTTAGTAAGTCAAAATCAAAATAAACGTTAATCCTAAATCCCGATGCGTTTAGGATGCTGTTTTTCGTCATTTTGGCGAAAATTCGGGCAAGGATAGGAGTTGGTTCAAATTTTTAAAATCTCAGCAAAAAAAAATTAGCCTAACTTCGCTCATTTTGAGGAAGTTAGGCTAAAAAATGGGTATTTTCTCAACTTTCAATCTAGAGAAAATCAGGCGTTATTTTGGCGTATTTCGGTGCTTTTTAGTGCAAAATGAAGAAGACAAGCTCCCTCATCAGCTCCTCAGGAGGGGTGTTTGGATTGTCCAGACCCTTAATTTTGGCGTCTGTTTCTCCTAGTTTATCCAAAATCTGTAGCGTCTTTCTTCCCGAGTAGTTTTTCATACCTGTGAGATAGTCTTTCACGCCCCACGGACTTCTCATACCCAGATACTCCGCCAAAGCATATTGATCGTTGCGGTTGGGAGCATAATACGCCAGCATAAGATTCTGGAAGAAATTGAAGAGCAGCGGCACGAGGTTGTAAGCAGAGCCAGCTTTGGGGTTACTGTTGAAGTAACTGATGATTTGATTTGCCTTGTAAACATTTTTGTTAACGATGGCATCTCTCAGCTCAAAGGCGTTGAAATCTTTGCTCACTCCCACATTGCGCTCCACGATGTCAGGCGTGATGCGTCTGTTGTTCTCCGGCAGTGAGATGAGCAGTTTGTCGAGTTCGGAAGTGAGTCGGCTGATGTCAGCTCCGATATGGTCAGCCATCATCGCGGCACTCTTCTCGTCGATGGATGCTTTTTGTCGGCTGACATAATCGTTGATGTATTTTGGCAGCTGCCACTCCTTGAGTTTCTTGCTTTCAAAGATGACGCCCACCTTATCGACAGCTGCTGCAAATTTCAGTCTTCTGTTCACGGTACCGTTTTTATAGCAGAAGACGAGAATTGTTTTCGGTTGTGGATGGAGCACATATTTCTCAAGTTTATCAAACGACTTGAGTCCCTGCGCCTCCTTGACGATGATCACCTTTCTGGGTGCCGTCATCGGATACTGCATCGCCAAGTCAGCGACCTGCGCCGCGTTGACATCAGCGCCGAAGACCACGGTAAGGTCGAAGGCCTGTTGCTCGGGGGTGAGGATTTGGTTCTGGAAGAAGTTGCTGAGCTTGTCGATATAGTAGGGCTCATCACCCATGAGCAAGTACACGGGTACGAACTCTCCGTTTTTGAGCTGTCGCATCAGAGCGTCGAATGAAACTGAAGCTTTCTTTTCTGGCATGTTTCTGTTTCTGTTATCTGTTATTCTCGCGATAAATGACTATCTTTGCACTGTGGAAAACGCAGGAGTTACCCTGCTATGGCTCCACCAAGAATAATCACTTGCAAAGATAACAAAATGATTTCAATCAACCTACCCCATAGCGATATAAAAATAGGAGGGACCCGCGAAAAGCCGACGGTTTTGGACATTCTGCGTCACCGCTATGTGACATTGACACCTGAGGAATGGGTACGTCAGAATTTCGTACATTATCTGATTTCCGAGCTTCACTATCCTTCGGGGCTATTGGCCAACGAGGTGTCGCTTCCGGTAGGCACGAAACGGCTGCGGGCAGACAGCGTACTCTATGACCGTGACATGCATCCGAGGATGATCATCGAGTATAAGGCACCGTCAGTGAAAATCACTCCCAAAGTATTGGAGCAGGTTGCTACCTACAATCTCTTGCTTCATGTCGACTACCTGGTGATGAGCAATGGTCTGACGCACTATTGCTGCAAGATGGATTATGAAAGTAAAAAATATGTATTTCTTCCTGAGATTCCTGCTTACGAAAATCTTTGAATACGAATTCTGTGACATGGATTACTCAACTTCTGCCCGAGTTACGCAGTTACGAGTTACAAAAGTAACAAAAAACCTCATGGCTGTTGACCATGAGGTTTTCTAGAAGGTTACACGGCAGCGTAGCCTTTTGTGGAGTTGTCACGCATGATGTCGCGGATGTTCAACTCCTTGTATTCACCGTCTTGATGTGCTGTGGGATCCGGATGATGAGGTTTGTCTTCCTCATAGCTGAAGTTCTTGTAGTTCAGTTCAGCGCATCCCCACACGATGAGCGCAGCCACGATGAACACGACCAATGCTATTGCTATATTCATAGAGCGTATTGAATTATGATTTGATACGAGTTGAAATTCTGTTGCAAAGGTAGCAAATTTCGCTGTAAAACATTTATTTTCAGAGCAGTTTTTTCAGCGTATCTTTCAGCAAGCCTTTTATCGTTTCCTCTTCACTCCTCTCTGTGCCACAGCTTCCAGTGGGTTGTCAGGCCAATAGTGCTTAGGGTACCGGCGTCGCAACTCCTTTCTTACCTCGAAGTAAGTATCCTGCCAAAAGCTTTGCAAGTCAGCAGTAAGCTGCACCGGCTTGAAGCCAGGGCTGAGCAGTTCCATCAGCACGGGCATCTTACCATCGTTGACGCGCGGCGTGGCAGTGAGCCCGAAGCATTCTTGAAGCCGTACGCTGAGCACGGGCACCTCCGAGCCTTTGCGGTATCTGAGTTGGACCTTGCTGCCCGAGGGTACCACGATATGTGTCGGTGCCAGCCTGTTCACCTCCTGTTGCTGTTCATAGGAAAGCATGTTCCACAGAACACTCTCCATATCCATTTTTCTCATCTCGCTGACTGTAGTGATCACCTTCCCGTCTTTTTCGAGATAGAAGGGCAGCCACTTCTCCGGTTGCTTGAGCACGGAGTCTGTAGAGAGATCGGGAAGTCCAAGCTCGGGGTGCCACTGCGCCACGAGGGCTACGCGCTCCTGCAGAGCAGCCGTCTTGTCGGTCCAGCTGAACATACTCCTACCCTCCTTCTTCGCAGCCTCACAGATGATGCGCTCCAGCTGCTCCTTCAGCACATTGTCCAGCGGCTTCGTCTTGACTACGAGCGTGCCTATTCTCATCTCTTTCTGGGCGATCACCCCACCCTGATGCGCTATCCACGTAATGTTGTCCCACCACGTGGCAAAGTCATCGAGACTTTGGCTGCTGACCGGTGCGGCAAGGAAAGCCCTTCCCCTCACCCCGTTTCCAGCATACAGCGTAGCGATAGCCAACCACGGGAAGCTAGTGAGCGGATCCGCCGCATCGAGCATCACTTCCTCGCCATTAGCCATGCGGTAGTTGCCGTTATGATCCAGAGCTTTAGCGATGCGCTCAGGATAGGCGGCAGCCACCAGGGCACCAATATCCTCCCGCGCCACATAAGCATTATTGGGATGTATGCCCACCATTCGGTCATATTCCGCTGCAATGTTCCCGATGCGCGTCCATCGTCCCAGCGCTTTCCTTCGTCTTGCGTCCTGCAGAGCCGACACACGCAGCAGCAGATCTGAATACGCATTGCTATCCTGCGCCATCACGTCTTTCTCCTCCAGGATAGCGGCGATGTCGCACGCCAGCGATTTCTCCTCTGCGTTTCGTGCCCGGAGTATCATTCGGGCGATTCTCGGATGGCAGGGCATAGTCGCCATCTTACGCCCCATTGGAGTGATCTGCCCCTCCACGTTGATGGCATGGAGTACCCGCAACTCGTTGCACGCTTTTGCCACATTACCTTTGGGCGGTAGCGTTAGCCAGGGCAGACGCTCAACATCCGTCTCACCGAAAGCCGCCACTTCCAATACCATCGGCACAAGATCGGCATCCATGATTTCAGGTTGTCGCTGCTCCTCCATGCGCTGCTGTGTGGCGTTGGTCCACAGTCGGAAGCAGGTACCCGCAGCCACACGTCCTGCTCTACCCGCTCTCTGCCGTGCCATGTCCATACTGATGCGTACTGTCTCAAGATGACTCAAGCCGTTCGTAGGGTCAAAAACGAGCTTCCTGTAGTAGCCGCTGTCCACCACGATTCTAATGCCTTCAATCGTCAGCGACGTCTCGGCAATGGGCGTGGCCAGCACCACCTTCCTCTCCCCAGGTGCAGAGGGACTGATGGCTTCGTATTGCTGTTGTGGCGGCAGATTGCCGTAGAGCTGGCACACATGGGTGGCACCCAGACTGCTACCCAGCAGTTCCGCGCATCTGACGATGTCGGCTTGTCCGGGAAGAAACGCCAGTATGTCACCTTCCTGCTCACGGTGCGCTCTGCTGACAGTAGCGGCGACGGCCTCAGCAATCTCATTAGGAAGAATATCGTCTTTCGAGAGCACCGTCTCCACGGGATACATCCTACCCTGGCAGGAGACTTCGTGGGCATCAAGGGCCTGACAGGCAGCTGTGGCGTCGATAGTGGCTGACATCACGACGATGTTCAGGTCAGGTCTGAGGATGCTTCTCGCCTCTTGTGTCAGACAGAAAGCTAAATCTGATTGCAGACTACGTTCATGAAACTCGTCGAAGATGACACAACTCACGCCTTCGAGCGTAGGGTCTTCGGCCAGGCGTCGTGTGAGGATTCCCTCTGTGACCACCTCTATCCTTGTCTTCGACGAGATTTTCTTTTCGAAGCGTATCTGATAGCCTACCGTCTGCCCCACTTCCTCGCCGAGCATCTGTGCCATGCGCAGGGCTACCTGCCTGGCAGCCAAGCGGCGGGGCTCAAGCATGACGATTCTGCCTGGCAAAACGCGGCTGAGCATCGTCAGCGGCAGCAACGTGGACTTGCCGGCACCCGGCGGAGCGACAACCACGGCGGCATGGCGCTGCGAGAGCTCTGTGTTGAGCTGCTCGGCAATAGTGGCAGCTGGCAGCTGGCGGTATTTCTCGATGATATTGATGGATGGCATCGTCTTTGACTCCTTATTATATATAGCTGATTTTACTCCTTATTATATATAGAACCACAAAGTTACTACTTTTACGTGTAAAAAACGCTACCGACGACAATTATCTCAAGAATTTGAGAATTAGATAATTATTCGTTCTGATTGGAATTAAAAGAATTATCAGAATAAACGCAGCTTGATTGCTTATCAGTCTATAAATACGGATCATTTATCATTGTACGTGTTTACTCTCTTTCTTCCTCATAGTGTATATTATATGACCGCTTCAAACACAGATTTTATCCTTACCCTATAAAAATACCCAAAATATTACGCCAATCAAAAAATAAGTAGTACTTTTGCGGTGATTTAAACAAAACTAATTTGTATCATGGTTAAAATCACATTCCCTGACGGTTCTGTGCGTGAGTACGAGCAGGGCGTCACTGGACTTCAAATCGCAGAGAGCATCTCACCGGCTCTCGCCCGCGACGTTGTATCTTGCGGGGTCAATGGTGAGACAACCGAGTTGAACCGTCCCATCAACGAGGACGCAACCATCGCACTTTACAAGTTCGACGACGAAGAGGGCAAGCACACCTTCTGGCACACTTCCGCCCACCTGCTCGCCGAGGCGCTCCAAGAGCTCTACCCCGGCATCCAGTTCGGCTTCGGACCTGCCATCGAGAACGGCTTCTTCTACGATGTCATGCCGCCTGAGGGCAAGATGATCTCCGAAAACGACTTCCCCAAGATCGAGGAGAAGATGAAAGAGCTCGCAAAGAAAAACGAGCCCGTCGTGCGCCGTGAGGTCTCCAAAGCCGACGCCATCAAGGAGTTCGAGGCTAACGGACAGAAATATAAGGTGGAGCACATTCAGCAGGATCTCGCTGACGGCACCATCACTACATACACCCAAGGCAACTTCACCGACCTCTGTCGTGGCCCGCACTTGATGAGCACGGGTGCCATCAAAGCTATCAAGATCACCAGCGTAGCAGGTGCTTTCTGGCGCGGCGATGCCAAGCGCGAGCAGATGACACGTATCTACGGCATCACCTTCCCCAAGAAGAAGATGCTCGACGAGTATCTCGTCATGCTCGAAGAGGCTAAGAAGCGCGACCACCGCAAGATCGGCAAGGAGATGGAGCTCTTCATGTTCTCCGACCGTGTCGGCAAGGGTCTGCCTATCTGGCTGCCGAAGGGTACTCAGCTGCGTCTGCGCCTGCAAGATCTGCTCCGCAGCGTGCTCAAGCCTTACAACTATCAGGAGGTCATCACTCCGGGTATCGGCTCGAAAAACCTCTATGTCACCTCAGGGCACTATGCCCACTATGGCAAGGATGCCTTCCAGCCTATCCACACGCCTGAAGAGGACGAGGAGTACATGCTCAAGCCGATGAACTGCCCTCACCACTGCGAGGTCTATGCTCGCAAGCCACGCTCTTACAAGGATCTGCCGCTCCGCATCGCTGAGTTCGGCACTGTGTTCCGCTATGAGAAGAGCGGTGAGCTCCACGGACTGACACGTGTGCGTACCTTCACACAGGACGACGCACATATCTTCGTACGCCCTGACCAGGTAAAGGCTGAGTTCGAGTCCATCATCGACATCATCCTCAAGGTCTTCCGCATCTTCGGCTTCGACAACTACGATGCCCAGATCTCTCTGCGCGATCCTAAGGACACCGAGAAGTATATCGGTTCCGACGAAATTTGGCAGGAGAGTGAGGACGCCATCCGCCAGGCTTGCAAGGAAAAGGGTCTCAACGCTCACGAGGAGACGGGCGAGGCTGCCTTCTATGGTCCTAAGCTCGACTTCATGGTCAAGGATGCCATCGGCCGTAAATGGCAGTTGGGTACGATCCAGGTCGACTACAACCTGCCGGAGCGCTTCAAACTGGAGTACACCGCTGAGGACAACTCCAAGAAGACACCGGTGATGATCCACCGTGCTCCTTTCGGCTCACTTGAGCGCTTCACCGCTGTGCTCATCGAGCACACTGCCGGCCACTTCCCCTTGTGGCTCACTCCCGATCAGGTGGCTATCCTGCCGATCTCGGAGAAGTACAACGACTACGCCAAGGAGGTCAAGAGCTACCTCGACACGCAGGACGTGCGCGCTTACATCGACGACCGCAACGAGAAGATTGGCCGCAAGATCCGCGACAATGAGCTCAAGCGTGTGCCTTACATGATTGTTGTAGGCGAGAAAGAGGCTGCGGACAAACTCGTGAGCATGCGTAAGCAGGGCGGCGGCGAGCAGGCTACCATGCCGATGACGGAGTTCGCACAGCGCATCAAGGACGAGGTTGCTGAGCAGCTCAAAGAGATCAACGCTTAAACATTTCATTCTCTCCTGACGCTTTCAGGAGGCTTTTCATACCGGGGCGGGAAGCATCGAGGCATGCTTTCCGCCTCGATTATTTACTTCCACGATAAGTCGCCCCTACACAAACTGTCCATTATTACCTGCAAAACATTTTATTCCCCTCTCCCACTTGGAGAGGGGCTGGGGTGAGGCTACTCATGTGATACTGGGTACCATATTAAGGTATTTATTCTTCCACGACCGTCATGCTCATCGTGATGTCCTCTTTCGGACGATCATCGCGTAGCGTTGCCACGTTTTGAATTTGCTCCACCACATCGAGGCCATCGACAACCTCACCAAAAACAGTGTACTGGTTGTCAAGGAAAGGCGTACCACCCACAGTGGTGTAGACCTGCACCTGCTCCTCGCTAAACGACAGCTTGCCCATCTCGCGGCTTCTGCGCTGCGTCTCCTCCACGAGCCGGTCCTGCAGTTGCTGCAGTCCCGCACGGTCACGGTTGCGGCGCAGTGTCATGATCTCGTCGCGATGCTCACGGGCCAGTGTGTTAAAGATCGTCTGCTCCTGCTGCATCGCCATCTGACGCTCCATCTGCTTGAGTTCCTGCGGCTTGTACACCTTGCCCCATACGATATAGAACTGACATCCGCTGCTTTCACGCTCAGGATTAACCTCATCGCCCAGCCGTGCGGCACTCAGCGCACCACGCTTATGGAAATACTTAGGATAGACCATCTCAGCAGGTATCGTGTAGCCCGTGTCGCCCGTACCCAGCGTCTTGCCCTTGGGTGCGCCCTTGCTCTCCGGGTCACCGCCCTGAATCATGAAATCCTTGATGACGCGGTGGAACAGCGTACCATCGTAAAACCCTTCCCGCACCAGCTTGATGAAGTTGTCACGATGCTTGGGTGTCTCGTCATACAGGCGCACGGTGATGTCGCCCAATGTTGTTTGAATCTTTATCACAGTCATACTTATTTTTATTAATGCATTCAGATTTCTATTTCTCGAAGTGCTGATAGTCCTTCACACTGCGCCACGCCCCACCCCAGCGAAATCCATGAGCGACGAACAGCCGATAGAGCAGGTCGCCGTGCATGATCTTATGCGCGAACGTAGCCGAGCGGTCGGCATAGCGTGAGGCTGTGGCAGGCTGTATCGTCGTCTTGCCGTGACTGCGTCGCACACAGGGGTTGTAGAGCGGATTAATGTCAACAGCAAGCCCCTCGGCATGCTTCGAGAGCTTGGCAGAACCTTTCACCATACGGTAGCAAAAACAGCTGGTGTTGTTGGCGCGCATCGACTCCTCATCGCTGGCATGATAGTCGTCAATGAGCCGCATCTGTCCGATGGGATAACGCTGCTGATAGAGTTCACGAAAGATAGCGACGAGATCTGCGGCTATCAGTTTGTTGCACACCAGTTCGCCGATATGGGTGTACCCATCGAAACCGACATAGAGCGTGCGAACATAACGGAGCGACGACCGCGCTATGGTGCAGCCGACGGGATAGGAGCGGCCACGCATACGTGCAAAGACAGCGTCAGAGATCGGTTCTGCCAGAAAACAGCGCGCAAGCCCATAGTGACTCACCGCCTCGGCGCTCACCACGCATCCGGCCTGCCACAACTGTAATTGGCGCAGGTCTTCCCGGAGCGGTTGTCCTTGAGTAGCGATGCTCGTCAGACTCATCAAAGCGATGAGCATTAGAAAAAAATATCGTTTTTTCATGCCTTATCTGTTTGTTTACTGTTGAATCGTATAACAAGATGTGTGCTGCAAAGATATAAAAAACAAAACGAACAAAAGAAAATATAAGCAGGAAGAAGAGCACCGATGGATAAAAATCATTATCTTTGTAGGTGTAGAGCTTCTTCAAGCAAGTAGACACTCTGCTTATCATTCTAAATCATGACACTATGAGCAAGAAAAAAATCGTACTGGTCACCGGAGCTACCAGTGGCATTGGTGAGGGCTGCGCTAAGCGTTTTGCCCAAGGAGAATACCGCGTCATCATCACGGGCAGAAACCGCGAGAAACTTGACAACTTGAAAACGAGTCTGGAGGCAGATGGCACAGATGTACTGACGTTAGCCTTTGACGTGCGCGACCGTGAGGCGGCTCGCAAAGCCGTGGAGAGTATTCCCAACGATTGGAAAGACATCGACGTACTGATCAACAACGCCGGATTGGCCCGTGGTCTGGAACCGGAATATAAGGGCGACTTTGACGACTGGGATCAGATGATCGACACCAATATCAAGGGTCTGCTGACCATGACGCGTCTCATCGTGCCCAGTATGGTCAGCCGCAACAGCGGACACATTATTAATATAGGTAGCGTAGCGGGTGATGCCGCTTATGCCGGAGGCAATGTTTATTGTGCCACAAAGGCTGCCGTGAAGGCTATCACCGATGGACTGCGCATTGACGTGGCCGACACCCGGCTACGCGTGACCAACATCAAGCCCGGACTCGTGGAAACCAACTTCTCCAATGTGCGCTTCCATGGTGACACACAGCGCGCCGACAATGTCTATCGGGGCATCAAGCCGCTCACCGGTGACGACATTGCCGACGTGGCTTTCTATGCCGCCAGCGCACCCGAGCATGTGCAGATTGCAGAGGTGCTCGTCCTCGCCACACATCAAGCCAGCGGCACCGTGATACATCGTGAGAAATGACAGGGGAAAGACTATGAGTAAATACAAGTGAAAGACTATGAGTAAACCAACCATTACCATGCTGGGGACGGGCAGTGCGCTCGTTTCCCGCTGCTTCAATACGTGTTTTGTGCTGCAGAGCCTCGACGGCACCCGGCTTCTGGTTGACACTGGCGGCGGCAATGGCATACTGACCCAGCTGAGGCTGGCAGGTATCGACCGAGGCGACATCAGTCATCTCTTCATCACCCACGCGCATACCGACCATATCCTTGGTGCTATTTGGCTCATACGCATGACGCTGCAGCGCGACCGCCCCAAGCAACTCCATATCTTCAGCCACAAGCGTGTCATCGACTTGCTCAATCTCTTCTGTCAGTCGTTGTTGCCAAAGAAGCAGACCGACAAGATACCCGACCGCATTGTTTTTCACGTGCTTCAGGACGGCGACTGTTTTCAAGTTGGCGACATGCAACTGCAGTGCTTTGACATCCACTCTACCAAAGAAAAGCAGTTTGGCTTCACTGCCCTTCTTCCTGATTGTCAGAAACTCGTCTGCTTAGGCGATGAACCATATAATGAGGCTTGCCGTGCCTATGCTTTGAACGCTGATTGGCTGATGAGCGAGGCCTTCTGTCTTTATGCCGACCGTGAGCGCTTCAAGCCCTATGAGAAACACCACAGTACTGCTCTCGATGCCGCTCGCAACGCCCAATCTCTTGCCGCTCGTCATCTCATCCTCTATCATACCGAGGAAGAGACGCTTGACACGCGCAAGGAACTCTATACGCGTGAGGCCAAGAGCGTCTACCCGGGTCCCGTCTTTGTACCCAACGACTTAGAGGTGATCGCGCTGGAGTGAGACTGGAGCTTTCCTAAAAGGTTTCTTTGTACATTACCGATAAATTAGTTCAAAAAAGAGATTCAGCCAATACGCCGAATCTCTTTTTTGCATCTATCAGATGACGCCTATTGTGTGGAAAAGATAAGCGACAAAATACCCGACGATCGTTGCCGTGAAGACATGGATGAGACCCGGAATCATGAAGGAGTGGTTAAAGAGATATTTACCGATGACCGTAGTTCCCGACCGGTCGAAGTTGACAGTGGCGATGTCGGATGGATAGTTGGGGATGAAGAAATAGCCATAGACCGAAGGCATCACGCCCAAGAGCACCCAACCGTCGATGCCGAGAGAATAGGCCAGTGGAAGCATAGAGACTACGACAGCACCTTGGCTGTTGATAAGCACGGAGACGAGGAAGAAAGCAATGGCTATGGTCCAAGGATAGGCCGTGACCAAGTTTGTGAGCATAGCCTGCATCTCGGGTTTGTAGTTGTCGAAATAGGTATTGGCCATCCAGGCGATACCATAAATAGCCACGACAGCCACCATACCGCTCTGCCATACAGCACCGCTGACGGCAAGTTTGGGCTTGGCCTTGCAGAAGATGACCATCAGAGCAGCAGCAGCGATCATCGTGATTTGAATGACGATATTCATCGTGATTGGCTCCGTCACTTTCTCGGTGACACCGGCTACCACCACGCCAGCCTTAGCCAATTGCTTGGCCGATTCCGTCACGCCATTAGCCAAGGTGATCTGCTCCGGTCCGCCACTGACCACCTGCACCTGATCGAAGCTGGGCAAGAGATTGATGCCCATCATAGACGTGAGAGAAAACATCACAATGACACCTAAAGCTACGAGGAAGATGTAAACCGCACGCTTGCTCTCCGGGGCTATCTTCTTGTCCAAAACGGTGGCACTGTTGCCATAGATGTAGTTGTGCTGTACGGGGTCCTTCAGTCTTGCCTGAAACAGAGGATCCTTGTCCAGGTCAAGTCCCCGGTGCCAGCTATAGACTACGGCCATGAGGATGCCACAGATACAGGCCGGGATGGTGACCATGATGATCTGTATGTTGCTCACATGATAGCCGTTTTCAGCCGAGATAGCAGAGAAAGCCACCACAGCGGCAGCAATTGGCGAGCAGGTGATACCAATCTGTGAGGCGATGCTGGCGATACCGCATGGGCGCTCCGGGCGTATGCCTTTCTTCAGGGCAATGTCGCAGATGATCGGCATGAGCGTGTAGACGACATGACCGGTGCCCACGAGCACGGTGAGGAAAAACGTGGTGAACGGAGCCAACAGCGTGATGCGGTCGGGGTGCTTGCGAAGAATTTTCTCTGCTATCTGTATCATCCAATCCATGCCGCCCGAGGCTTGCAGCATACCGGCACAGGTCACTGCGGCTATGATGATATAGATCACATCAGTAGGTGGCGTACTCGGTTTGAGATGAAAGCCGAATACCAAAATGGCCAAGCCTATGCCGGAAATGGCTCCAAGGGCAAGACTTCCGTAGCGGGCACCTATCCACAGTGCCCCGAGCACCACAAGGAGCTCTACGATCATGAGTATAGACATAATAGTGAAGGTTTAATGATTGTCTCTTTTAGAGCTTAAGATTATTATATGGCAAAGATAAACTTTTTTTTTCGAAAAAAGCAACAGCCGTAGAGATTTTTTGGGGGAACTCCTATCAAATCATACTTTTCCTTTTCTTGCTTACCAACATCTTAGATTCTTTTACCTTGATTGCAGAAACTCAATGATACTATTTGCTAATATGGAAGAAAAGCCCTATATTTGCAAGTGCAAAAACGACATACACCTATTTATATATAGGTATCATCATAACCCCTCTAATCATCAATAACCATGAAAGGAAATTTTGTTTATCACAATCCAACCAAACTCTATTTTGGTCCCGACAGTCTCAACGGACTGAAAGAAGAACTGAAGAAATACGGCCCCAACATCATGCTCAACTATGGTGGGGGAAGCATCAAACGCAATGGCATCTACGACGAGGTGATGGCCGTGCTCAAGGAGGCTGGTAAGACCGTGGTTGAGAACCCCGGCGTGATGTCGAACCCCACGCTGGCCAAGCTGCGCGAGGGCGTGGACATCGCCCGCAAGCATCAGGTCGACCTCATCCTTGCCGTGGGTGGCGGCAGTGTGTGCGACTACTCCAAGGCTGTGGCAGCATGCGCTCACTACGAAGGCGACTATTGGGACGCTTTCTATCTGAAACAGCAGAACCCACCACAGAGTCAACAGATTCTGCCCGTGGCATGCGTGTTGACGATGGCTGGAACCGGTAGTGAGATGAATGCCGGAACCGTCATCACCGATGCCGACACCAAGCTGAAGGTGGGGCACGTCTACGACGAGCGGCTCCTGCCACAGTTCTCCATCCTCAACCCCAACTTCACGCTGACCGTGCCCGTAGAGCAGATGAAGGCTGGTATCTTCGACATCATGAGCCACATCCTGGAGCAATACTTCTCCGATGACGATGACAACACATCGGACTATCTCTCTGAGGGTTTGATGCATAGTCTTATCGTCGCTGCCCGCAAAGCCGTGAAGGATCCGAAGGACTATGAGGCCCGCAGCAACATCATGTGGACTGCCACCTGGGCTCTCAACGGACTCATCAACAAGGGCAAGAAAGAGGACTGGGAAGTGCACATGATCGGACACTCTGTTGGTGCCTGGACACATGCGCCCCACGGCTATACGCTTGCTGCCGTGTCGCTGGCTTACTATCGCAAGATCATGAAGTTCGGACTGAAGAAATTCGTGCGCTTTGCTGAAAACGTGTGGGGCATCAGCCCGCAGGGTAAGACCGACGAGCAGATTGCCAATGAGGGTCTCGACGCGTTGAAGGCTTGGATGCAGGAAATTGGACTGCCGCTGACATTGAAAGAGATCGGCACCACCGACGATATGCTCGATGGCATCGCCCGCGGCACCTTCTTCCTCGATGCCGGCTATCATCAGCTCACCCACGACGAACTCATGGAGGTGCTCCACGAGAGTATGTAATAATTGGCAATGACTTATAAGCAACTCGACCTCTTCGCCACTGACGACGAAGAGGAGAAAATAAAGAAAGAGGTGGAGGGCATAGACCTTTCGCCTCTTTTTGAGCGACTGGCCAAGAGTCAGTTTCGCAGCTCGTTTTATCTCAATGCCAAGGACAAGGCCTATATTCAAGACAAGGGCTGGGAGAAGATAGAGCAGGGCACGCGAGAGACTATAGCCCGGCGGCTGGCTCCAGCCTTCATCGCCAACGACGGCAAGCAGACACCCATGCGCCATGGCATCTTTCCGCCTTTCATCGCCCAGCATGCCACTGGCTGCTGCTGCCGTGGCTGTTTGGAGAAGTGGCATGGCATTCCCAAGGGCCGTCAGCTGACGATGCGTGAGCAAATCTATCTCACGCGCGTCATCATGGAATGGCTGCGACAGCATGATGTGTAGCCCGAATGAGTCATGAACATCCGTGTACCAGCACGAGCCATGACATTCATGCGGAAATATAATGTTACTTGATTATCAGATGGTTACGTGGTAAATGGTACAAAAATGTGCACATAGAAATCCTGTAATTTATTGACATCCTATGCTATTGACACATTATCGGTTTAGCAAACTTTAAAAGTTTGTACTTGAATTTTAAATATTATTTTACGTGTTGGCAACTTTACATGATTAAGAAAATGACCCTATATCCTTGCTATTTCAAAACAAATAGTTACCTTTGCAAAAAAGAAAGGAAGATTATGGCAATAGAAATTAAGGCAATACCTACCTTGGAAGGTAAGGATGCAGAAAGATTCATAGAGCGTGCTGATGAAGCAGAACGCAAGTTCAAGGGCTTTGACGGCATAGAGAACACACCTGCATTTAAGGCAATGCAGAGCATTCTGCGTAAATCAGGAATGACAAAATAATGGGATTTCTTGACGAACACTGTTTGTTTCATGAGCTTACTGACGAGAAAATTACTGCCAGTAAGCCATTTTATTGCGGGAATAACGATTTGGATGATTTTTTCCATGAGGATGTAACAAAATTCAGTTACAATCTCATGGGCAAGAGTTATTGCTTTGTCTTGGAGAATGATCCATCTATCATCGTCTGTGCTTTCACGGTATCAAACGACAGCATACGTGTTTATGACCTTCCTCGTAGCAGACGCGACTACATGAAGCATATGACGCACAAGCATATGCGCAGATACCCAGGAGTACTGGTCGGACGGTTGGCGGTTAACCAAGACTACTCACATAAAGGTATAGGAAGCGAGGCTCTTCTGTTTATCAAACAATGGTTCTTGTCTCCTGACAACAAAACCGGATGTCGGTTTGTAGTTGTCGATGCAGTAAATGATCCAGATGTCCTTCAATTCTATCAAAAGAATGGATTTGTATTCCTGTTCACGTCGGAGGAGCAGGAATTTATCTATACTGGCGGTAAGAAGGGCGAGTGCGTCGAGTTAGATACGAGACTGATGTATTTTGATTTGATGGATTTATCTACTTCAGATGCAAACAATAACAGATAAACTCGAAATAGAGAAATTGCTGTCAAGACTCACAACTTACATTGCCAATAAGCTGCACCTGTCAACCATGGCTGCTGTTAGCGCAGTGTGCATGTCAAAGGTAGCCAATGAGTTGGCAAGTGGAAAGATACCAGATGGAACGACCTTCGAAGATCTGTCAGAACGACTATTCAAAGAGGTAACGATGGCACAATGAGGAACACATAAGTAAAAGTTCTTCTATGTAACTGATAAAGAAGCTATTTACATACAGGTTTATGAGAGCAAAGAGACCTTACCACGTCATTCACAGTGTAGCGAGCTATCACACTATCATGGAGTTCATCAATATAATACTAGCTATCCTTATCGATTTTTAACACAGTAACCTCATCATTTTTTTGTTCACTTACAAAGTTAATGGATTTCCAGCTATTTTCTTTACATCATCCAAACTTTATCACACGATTTGTCGGATGAACCAAAAAAAAGAAAGGGAGGCCGCTGTCTCCCAAAGATTACTTACTTTTGTATTGCAATATGTACAAGCAAATAACCTCGGACAATTTCTATCTTACTCCAACAAGGAATGAAGAAAAAAGACATAGCAACTGCTATAAAGGTCAGTCCGTCCACAATATCGCGCGAGCTCAAGCGAAACAGTGGGCATAGAGGAGGCTATAACTGGGAGACAGCCCAGAAGAATGCTTTCTATCATAAGCATCGTTGCCCTGGCAACCGATCTGTCGGACAAGACGTCAAGGAGAAGGCCATAAGGCTGCTCAAGGAGGAGCAATGGTCTCCTGAACAGATCTCTGGCAGTCTGGCAAAGGAGGGTCTGTCTATATCCCATGAGACCATGCCATCATACGCAAGGACAAGCGGCAAGGCGGTGACCTCTACAAGAACTGCCGTCACAAGCACAGGGCAAGACCTGTCGGCGGAAGGCTTTCCTCAATACCCAATCGGGTAAGCATTGACGAGCGTCCAAAAGAGGTGGACGTCAAGCGCTTCGGAGACTTCGAGATGGACACCATTGTTGGCAAAAACAACCATGGTGCCATTGTCACAATCATTGAGAGAAGCCCAACATGCTCTTCATGAGAAAACTCAACAAGGGCAAGGATGCCGAGGCATTGGCTGAAGTGGTGATACATCTACTCAAGCCTTTCAAGAACATCATCAAGACCATCACTACAGACAACGGAACTGAATTCGCCTGCCACGAGAGGATCAGCCAGGCTCTGGAAGCACCCGTCTACTTCGCGGATCCTTACTCCTCTTGGCAGAAAGGAGGCATTGAAAATGAAAACGGGCTTATCAGGCAGTACATACCCAAATCAACTAAAATGGAGGATGTCAGCCATCAAGATGTGAACCGGATTATGCATAAAATTAACAGGCGACCAAGAGAAAAATTAAATTTTGCCACACCTATAGAATGCTTTTACGAAAAGTTTTCGTAAATTTGCACTTACTGTTTGAATTCGCGCTTTAGTAATCTGAATATCATGCAACAACGTCATATCGACGAAATTGACTTCCAACGGGCGATACTTATCTCTCTTGTCATTTTGGTGCATATTGTCAACTTTGGCAATATCCACCCGGATGTCAAGAGTGGTATCTTGTCCTTCCTTATGCCTACGTTCCTCCTTGTCACGGGTTATCTTCTGAATGTGGACAAAACCTTTCGCAAGTTCACCACCTATCTGCTAAGGATTCTGTTGCCTTACGTCATCTTGGTCACAGGATATATGGTGTTGTCACTCTATCTGCCTGTAAGGGACGGCATTCAGCAGTTGGACTTGCACACGGCATTCAATGTGCTGTGTATCCATTCTATCGGTCCTTATTGGTTTTTTCGCGTGATGCTGATCTGTGGTTTTCTTTGCTATGTCACCTTCCGTTGTCTGTTGCAAGAGTCCATATATGTAAAGCTCTTAACCTTTGGCATTGTCTTATTGTTTGTTTCGTGCTTCACACCAATCTTGAATTGGGAACAAGCGTTCTATTATTTTGTTGGAGTGGTCTTACGAATGTCAAAGGCCAACTACAACAAGGTATTTTTTCCCTCATGCCTGTCCGTTGTACCTCTTTTATTGATTCTTTTTATCGCCCCAAAATGGAACTGGAGCAATCTGCTGGTCCTTGTCATGACTTTCTGTTTCCTCTCTTTCGCCTCGTCCCTCAAAAGATTTTGTCATGGCAAACCGCTTGAGATGATTTTGTATATTGGACGAAACACCTTACCAATCTATATGTTCCATCCTATCTTTACAATGGCAGGAAAGTTCCTTCTACCCATTTTCCGTTTCGATGGTAGCGGCATTGTGCATGCCATAGTGATCGTCATTATTGGCCTTGCCGGCTCTCTGTTGTTGGCCAAGATCATGGATAGGCTTGGTTTGTCATGGATGTATGGAAGGCCTCAATTATTAAGATAACCGAAAAGTACATAAGCTCTCTATTATAAGCTACATTTGCTCTACCAAATCATGTAGGGCATCCAACTCAGCCTTGAAACCTCTGATGGCTTTCACGGCAGCCTGCGCCTCCGGCATGATGACCTTGTAGAAGTAATTCTCACTGAGCTTGCCATCAATTGCCAGCTCATTGGCACGGTGCATGACTTGGTTGAAGTTGCCGCCGAGCCATGAGAGTTGTTGCTGATACTTGGTGTAGAAGGAAAGGAGTGTCGCCATTGCTTCTATCCTCCCTCTTGTTCGCTTGTCGTCGAAGCGAGCAACTGCATCACGGATCAGGGCACTCGCGTTGCCACCGTAGCTCTGTGCTTTCTTCAGGAAGAGACGCAGCTCTTCGTCGTTAAGTCTGACTTTGCAGACGTTGTTTCTGTTGGCGTCATTCATCTGTTGATAGTATTAAAGTTGGTAGTTTGTAAGTTGGAATTCAAGTTGGGCAGTCTTCGGGTTCATGGACTCATCATCTTTCAAGAGATAATCCGGGAGTTGCGACCGAGATTTCATCCCCAGCTCCGCTGGCAAGTGACTTTTATGGTCATACGACGGCGAATGCCTCGTGTGGCCACAAAAGCACAACTTGCTATTCCCAATTGACTGCCGTAGCGGTAGGTTTTGCGATATATATGGCATCATGTCTGTTTTAGGTGCTAAATGAGGTATTTCCCGTAGTTGTGGAGCGATCGTGATCAGTCGCAGACTCAGTATTTTACTGGCTCAGACTATGCAATTGATTACTTTTATCACGTGATAACCGTGATAAGTATGACATGAGGTAGCTGAGGAACTTCTGACAGTATTCCACGGTGATGTCGTCGAAGCAGCAGCTGCCGCCACAATAGTTCCTGAAGTGCTCAAATGACGTCCGCCAGTTGTGCCCGTACTCTTTCTCCTCCATCTGCTTCTCGAAATAGTCGAGGAAGCTCTCACGGCCATTGGCCCGGTCGAGAAAACCGAACTGCTCGTTGATCACCGACTCCGTGCGGCGGCACTTGATGAGTTCCGCCTTCTTCATCATCGAGCGGTTGTACTCCTGCTGGAACCGCTCCACTGGATTGGCATAGATGTATATGCCCAGATACTCGCGCCGTGTCATCCGTCCCGTCCGGAGATGGCGGATGGCAGGGTAATAGTCAAGGTAGAGTGAGACCTTGCCCTTTGCCAGCTTCCGCTAGCGCACTGTCACTTTTGTACAAAGGTTTGTCATAGCTATACTTATTTTTTTCGTTTCAAATTAACTGACTAAATTTCCACTATCGCTCTGCCGAGTGCAGCTAAATCTTTTACGCTTCTGACGGCTCATGTCGCTCCCTCGCGCTTTTCCTTGGTCGACGGGCTCTTGTCCTCAGCCTTTCTGCGCTCCGCTTCCCAGTCCTCCTTCAAGTAATAGAGCCGGTTGCCGTTGGCCTTCTTCGTCCTCACATGATGGATGTTGGCGAACCGCCTGACCTGTGTCTTGCCGAGTCCGTAGATGCGCATGAGTTCGCCGCAGGTGTACCAGTGCTCATTCAGTGTCCTACCCAAACGCTCACGTTCCTCACCGATAGCCTTGTCGACAGCCTCCTTCGGATAGCACGTGGTGCCGAAAGCGTGGATGGACGGAATCTGATACCGCATCCTAAGCGTATAAAGACGACCGTAACTGTAGTCGAACTTCGCGCAAATCTCCGCCATCGTATAATGTGTGGCTTTTCTTTCCCATAGTGCTTGTCCTTGTGAATTTATCCGTTTTCCGCTTTGCCTGACAATTAATGTGCAGCGGCATCGCATTATCTGCCTTATGGTGCAACATCTTATGCCGTGGCACTTCATAGTCAAGTTCCAAATGCGGTACAAAATTAATCAAAACGGATGGAACCCACAATAGCCATTAGGAAAGACTGCAAACGCTTGTTAACTGATAATCAATCGATTACTTGCGACCGTTTGCAGCCGTTTGCCAACACTAATGTTCATGCGGAAACACAAACGATCAGAACAGCTTCATCCAGTCGTCGAAGTTCTCGTTTTGAAAGGTGTGGATGCCATTGCGCTCAGCAGCCTCGCAGTTCACCTCCAAGTCATCGATGAAAAGCGTGGCGTAGGGATCAATGGCTGCGTCTTTGATGACTCGCTGAAAGATCACATCATCGGGCTTTTTCATGTGCATCTCCTGCGAGAGGAATGTCTTCTCGAAATAGTCCTCTACACCATAGTGATTCATCGGAAAAAGCTTCTCCTTGCAGTATTGCCAGTGCAGATCAATGGTATTGCTGAGCAGGAAGACGCGGTGCCCTTCTCTTCTCAGTTGCAGCAACTTACGTTTCTTCTCATCGGGGATATACAGCAGCATCGCGTTGGCAGCAGCCGTGATCTGCTCGTCGGTGGCAGCAGAATGAGTATTTTCGCGAACCGCATCAAAAAATTGTTTGTTGCTCATCAGTCCCACGCCCATCGCCTGGAAGAGTTTCAGCCCCTCGGCATACTCTCGGATGTGGTCCTTCTTAGGCCAACCCAAATTCTCAAACGCACGCATTGTGGCAGCCTCATCGAGTTTGACGAGGACATTGCCCAAATCAAATATGATATTTTCGTAATTCATCATCGATTGCTTTTCTTCATTTTGCTGTTTCTCTGAGTCTTTATTCAGACTTCAACGTCGCAAAGTTAATCAAAATTCTGCGTATAGAGTGTTTCTTAGCCTCTTTCTTATCAAGAATTTGAGAACTATAGACCTCTTTTTTATTAAGAATTTTAGAATTATCTGAGCAATAATGGGAATGGATAGGAATTTAGTGAGATGAAGCAAAGGCTTGCCTTCTTTCTTATCATTCTCCTAATCCCATTCGTTAAGTAATAATTCTCTAATTCTCAAATTTTTGAGATAAAAAAGAATACTATTCTCCACTTTACAAGCTGACGCTGCCGCTTTTTCTTGATTTTTTTCGTATCTTTGCGAAAAATAATCAAGGATGAAACAACAAATAGAGATACTTGGCAAGAGTTGCACGGTTTATCAACGGGGCGAAGCACCGCAGACGCTTCTATTGCAGCCCGTCGACGAGCATGATCGTGAGGAGTTGGACACTGAGATAGAGTGGATCGTCGGTCATAGCACTGTGGATTTCCGTTTCATCGCCGTTCATATCGACCGGTGGTTTGACGAGTTGGCTCCCTGGCCAGCTCCACCCGTCTTTGGCAAGACGCCCTTCGGCAATGGCGCAGCTAAGACACTCGACAGCCTCCGGCAGATTGTCGCTGAGGAGCAACAGCGCTTGCCCGCGTCTGTAGAGGCTCCGATGAAGGTCATCATTGGCGGCTACTCCTTGGCAGGACTCTTCGCGCTGTGGGCTGGCTATCAGCCCGACCAACCTTTCGACGCTGTTGTGGCCGCTTCTCCATCGGTGTGGTATCAAGATTGGCTCGACTATGCCGCCACTCATCAGCCTCAGTCCGGTGCCTTCTATCTCAGTCTCGGCGATCGTGAGGAGCGCTCGCGCACGCCCATTCTGACGACCATCGCCACGGCCATCCGCCGTCAGCAACAACTCTTGGAGCAGGCTCATGTCACTAACACCCTTAAGTGGAATTCCGGGAACCATTTCCAGGACAATGGTCAACGGACGGCCAAAGGGTTTGTATGGGCAATGGAAAATTTGCTTCATCGCTAATAGGATTATAGTTTCATCTATTGTCACCATTTCAATTCTATTTTTATCTTATCAATGGACACCAAGATCTCTAACAACGAAATTCTGACAGACGCATGCCTGATCACCGACCGTCTGATCGCCCTGCGCAATGACCGTCAGCGAGACATACTCATGCGCTTCTTCAAGACTGGTGCCGGAGAGTATGGTGAAGGCGACGAGTTCTTGGGCATCAAAGTGCCTGTGACCCGCAGTGTGGTGAAGATGGTGGATAAGAACCTTCCGCTTGCTGAGACAGAGCAGTTGCTGCTTTCTCCTTGGCATGAGGTACGGCTTTGTGCGCTGCTGATATTAGTGGAGCAGTTTGGCCGTGTTGCCAATCGCAGTGATCAAGAATCTATGAAGCAGCGCGACGCGATCGTCAGCTTCTATCTCCGTCATGCCGACCAAATCAATAATTGGGATCTTGTCGATGCCTCTGCTCCGAAAATCATCGGACGTTGGCTGATGTGCCCAACCAACTTAGGCAAGCAACGCAACATCATTGATGCTTTGGCTCACAGCAGTCATCTGTGGCGACAGCGCATCAGCATGGTGTGCACCCTCACGCCTACACAGCAGGGCGATCCCTCGTGGTGTCTACGCTATGCCGAGATCCATCTCCACGCTACTCACGACCTCATGCAGAAGGCCGTTGGCTGGATGCTCCGTGAAATGGGTAAGCACTTCAGTATGGATCTCTTACGCGATTTTCTCAATCAACATGCTCATGAGATGCCGCGAACCATGCTCCGCTATGCCATTGAAAGGTTTGACGAGGCTGAGCGGCATGATTTCATGGCGAGGAAATGTAAGAAGCAAATGGCAGGATAGAGTGTCCGTCAATAAACAATGTCTTGAAAACTGACAAAAAGCGCCACTCATTTTGCGATTCTTTTCGAAGAGGCAGTCACTCATCGTGATTTTTTCGAATTTTAGTAGCTTTTCTTAACCATCAGTCTGTCAATAGCTTATGCACTTTCGAAGTTTTATGTCTCTCCTATACTATTGCTTTTACTATATAAAAACAGGCTTTTATCACTATCATCTCAGTTGTTTCTACTCGTCATCTCAGTTGTGGTTCTTCCGAAAAATGGAGTGATAGATAGAAGATTGTAGCAAAAAAGAAGAAA
>OGQX01000228.1_pt1 | contig 67778 bp, 50 predicted proteins | sample 1553291 | NCBI WGS metagenome assembly OGQX01 (sample SAMEA2580030, study PRJEB22360) | human gut metagenome | biome: human gut; feature: human-associated habitat; material: faeces | place: Denmark | collected 2008/2010
GAATAACCTCGGGATTTTTTGTTTGATTACAGGACGGCCTAAATTGAATGGTTACGTTTGTCAGAATACAGAATCGAAAGCTTTCAGTAGAAAAACGTTTCCTGCTGATGCTATAAAACCAAGAAAGCCCCAAGCAACCGGATTTGATGGTTGCTTGGGGCTTTTGTTGCTGACGCGATGGCTTATTTAACATTGAAGTAGAAGGGCAGTGCCAGACCGTTGGCGAGCAGATTCGTTCCACCTGTGATATTTTCGTAATCAAGGAAGACACCACCTAAGACAATTTGCAGACCAAGGGTCTTTCCGCTCTTCACACCATAGGAATTGGGATATCCAGCGTAGAAGGCCAGTGTGATCGTGTGGGGCTTTCCATCAGCCGTTGTGCTGAAAGTCAGTTTCTGAGGCTGGATGTGGAACGTCACCGGAGAGAGACCGTAGAAAAGAGTATAGCATTTCAGGATCTGTGCCGGAGCATTTTCCAGACAAGCCTTGGCTGTCGCGTCTTGCACGAAATGTGCGATGGAGTTGACATGGAAGTTGTAGACCGTCATTGTAGAGTCTGTATCAAAATTCACTTTCGCAACAACGGAGTCGACCTTAGATGGTTTTGAGGTGAAGATAGTGTCGTAGTAGACCAACTGCCCACTATGCTCTCCGGCTACAGACAGATAAGCCGTGTGCTGCTCTTCGCGCGTCAGTCCGTTGTCGTCGTCATTATCGCTTAAGCAGGAAGTCATGGTCAGTGCTGCGATCATGCACAGCAACAGTGTCAAGATTGAAGTTTTTCTCATTTTCTTTATTATTATAGACTTAAACGTTTCTAATTATCAAATGCAAAGATAAGGAAAAACTTGCACGTGAGGGAAACTTTTTTGAGAAATAAATATTCCCCAGCTATGTGTACAACGAAAATAAATCCTACAAAAAGTCCTCCGCGGCAACTTGCATTATAGAGAAAGAAAAATCAAAAAATAAGGAGTTGAAGGCCAAAAAAGCATTCCACAAGTGAGAGAGCGGTGATTCTTGATAATCACATAGGTGCTTGTTGACTTATGACATTAGTATGTGCTTACGCAAAAAATAGTTTGCGCCAGTATCATATATAATAATAAGGTGTAGCATGCTTTATGACGTGCTACACCTTACTTTTTTATTGTTGTTTCGACTTGATATAGTCGCTGAATGCTTTGTCAAAGGCGGCGAACTGTTGTTCGTTGAGGCTACCCAATGTCTTGCGCAGTCCTTTGTAGTAAATGGTTACCTTCTTGTGGATCTGATCCGGATCTGTGCTGGAAGCATAAATCTTGTCGATGTCGATGTGCATCTGCGGAACGAGGTTGTTGAGAAATACCAAATCGCCCGTGTACTGTGGTGTCTGTGCGGATGCAGTCTGCTGAGTGTTGTTAGTGCTGTCTGTGGTGGGAGCCACCGATCCGGAAACGCTATTGGCGGAGTCAGCGTTTTGAGCCGGATTGTCGTCAGCGACCAGCGTGGAGTCAGCGTCGTCAGTCTGCTGGGCCGTTTGGCTGCTTCTACTGAAAAGCAGTACGGCGGCAATGACCACGAGTACGGCAATGGCAATTACCAATCCCATCATCTTCTTGCTTGCAGTCGAAGATGAACTTTCGTTCTTACGGCTATAGTGGTGGTGCTCGAAAGCCTCCATAAAGTCTTCAATGCTGGCGTACCGCTCACTCCGACCAAAGCTGCAACTGCCATCAATGACCTGGCTATACTCCTCACCGAGCTCCATGACCCTGACAATCATGCCTAAGGAATAAACGTCAGCACGGGCATCCAGAGCTACGGTGCCGTCCTTGGCTTCCGGAGCGAAGAAGCGCAAACTGCTACTGGGCATGCTTATGGTGTCGGCATATCGCATACGGAAATTGAGAACCTTTACCTCGTCAGCCTTCTTTGTGACAAAGATGTAGGAAGGATCGAGCGCGCCATGTATCATACCATTCTGGTGGAGATACTCCAGTGCTGACGCAATCTGACTGACAATCCGCTTTTTCTCGTCTTCACCGTGACCCTCATCAAGATATTCCAACAGAGAGCGTGAGGATTCCCATTCCAGTTCGATACAAGAGCCAAGGCCCTCGACGTCTTTCATGCCAAGGTATTTCAGCAAATGCTGATGGTCGAGATCTTTGCAGCGGTCAAATTCTTTTTTCATGAACCGCTGGTATTGTGGTTTGCTCTGATAGGCTTCTTTAAGAGAGATAAGCAACACATCCTGGCCACCGTCTTTAGCTATGGTGAGTTTCTGTATGCCGCCCGTTTTTATTTCTTGCATGTCTGTTACAGTCATGGCGTTTTATGTTTAAATGATTATATTACTGCAAAGATAGTGTAAACGAGTGGAATAGCAAAGAAAAACCGCAAAAAAATGAGACGGGTAGGGGTTCTTACAAAGAGAAGGTCATCGCAAAGTCTTCATGAAGTGAAGATTTAGCATATCAGTAGCCTCTGCTTTTTTTATAGAAGAAGGTGTCTGATCACACTTCAAAAAAGCCCTGTGACAAAGTCTTGCGCTTGATTTACATCAATATCAAACGATTGTATTGCGACTTTTCTGCATGAATATTAGGCAGAATGGAATAAGAAACATAACTTTGCCCTCGCAAAAAAGGCTTACGACTTCTGTCGGTAGCCACTGTTTAAATCTTATCAATGTAAAGAGATTGTAGTTATGACAGACAAATTAGTGACAATGAATGCTCAGGCAGATCTGCAAGACAAAATGCGCATCGACATGATTCTCGGTGGCCGTCGTGCAGCACTGGACGCTTTGAAGGCTAAGAAAGCATAAGTTGTTTTCTGCTTTCAGAAAGCAAGGAAAGCGACTTTCAGATTTGACAAACGGTGTTCAACACAGGCAAGAGTCTGTTGGAGCACCGTTTTTTTTATATTATTCTTTAGGAACTTCTATTTTTCTATTTCCATGATTTCCTGATAGATGCGCTGCACGGGGAGTCCCATGACGTTGTAGTAGCTGCCGTGGATGGACGTCACGCCGACATAGCCGATCCACTCTTGTATGCCGTAGGCGCCGGCCTTGTCAAAAGGACGGTAGTGGGCGATGTAGTAGTCGATCTCGTCGTCGGTGAGTTGCCGGAAGGTAACGTCTGTCGAGACTCCGAACGTCTTTTGCGCTTTGGCTGTGGTCAACGTCACGCCGGTGACCACCTGATGCGTACGTCCGCTGATGAGAAGGAGCATACGGCGTGCGTCATCGGCATCGTGTGGCTTGCCAAGTATCGTATTGTCGACAATGACCACCGTGTCGGCAGTGAGCAACAGTTCGTCGTCGGCAACTTGATAGGCGGCAGCCTTCTCTCGTGAGATATATTGCGGTACCTCTTCGGCGCGCAGCGTCTTGGGATAGCTCTCGCTGACGCCTTTGACCACCTTCACCTCGAAGTCCAGGTCCAGTCCTGCCAACAGCTCTTTGCGTCGTGGCGATGCGCTGGCAAGTATGATTTTCAGTCTCTTTGTTTCCATTTTCTTATTGTTCATAGCCTTTTTCTCAGCGCAAATGTAGCCAAAAGTTATCAATGCACAAAAGAGCGACGGGTTAAAGCTGGTTAATAACGGTCAAGCCATAAGGATGAATCTGCAAGATAGGGGATGGATGGGTCTATAGTTTTTCGATGTCATCTATCGGCATTCCCGTTACCTTAGCGATCGCCTCCAAAGGCAATCCTAAGGTCTTCATAGCCTTCGCATTCTTTTTTCTTTCATCCGAAGCACCCTGCTCAATACCTTTTTCCATTCCTTGCTCCATTCCTTTTTTCATTCCTTGCTCCATTCCTTTTTTCATTCCCTGCTCCATTCCTTTTTTCATTCCTTGCTCCATTCCTTTTTTCATTCCTTTCAACTCTGCCGTATCGAGTACGTTCTTCATGTCGCGATAGACCTTCAAGCTGTCCTCGTAATCCTGACGTTCCTCAGGTGTGTATCGGGCTATCTCGGCCTGTTCAAAAAGCCGTGTGAAAATGCGCTCCTGCAAGGCTGCTGGCCGTTTCATCAGGCGAGAAAGGTTGTGAAGGACAAAGAGCCATTTGTCGTACATGGTTTTCAGTTCTTCCTCTTTCTTGGTAAACTTTGGCATCTCAAGATAAAGGAATGTCAGCTTGTCATAGAACACATGCTTGTCATCTACATCCACTAACTTCACTTCGTGACGAAGGCTGTCTTTGGGATATTCGTTATCGGGAAAGACGAAATCCAAAATTCCGACTGTGTAGACGCCTTTAAGTTTAAAATCCCAGATTCCTTTCTTACCTTGATTCTGGATAGGAAAGGTGGAATAGAATACACTTCTGTCCTTAAAGAACTGTTGCTCCGCTTTCTGCATCTCTACGATGAACGTCTCGCCTTTTTCGTTTTCGCAATATACATCAAAGATAGCACGACGGTCGCCATAGCTATTGCCAAGATTCTCACCATTCAAGTAAGTAAGGTCATTGATCACCTCCTTGCCCTCGAACAGCGAGTTGAGAAAGCTAATCAGCAGATCTTTATTGAGAGGAGTACCAAACAACTTCTTAAATCCGAAGTCTGTGTAGGGATTGATATATTTGGCGCCTCCCATTTCTTCTATGTCCTGTATGCTTCTGCTTGTCATATCGTTGCCTATTTAGGGGTTTCATTTGCAAATATAGGTATTGTTTATGATATATGCAAATTATTTGGGCTGATAGTTTTTGATTTGCTCGGAAGAGAATGATGTTGCTTTTAGCCTTTTCAACTAGACTTACTTACATTTCTGCACTGAAAATTTGTAAGATTCAAAGTAAAGCGCTATATTTGCCTCAGCAAATAAAGAATAATTATTATGTGCAGATATGAAGATATAGAAAGTTGGAAACTCTCTAATGGGAAATCCATAAAAGAGATAAACAATCATGTTCATGACGAGGTAGAGAAGATTTATCTTGACTCTTGGGCCAAGGGAATAGCTGTTCCTTATTTCGACGAAGATGGTAATATGTTCCTTGCTAATCCTGATGGTAGTGATGATGCTGTTTCTTTTGACGGAAAGACACGCGAGTACAAGATACTGAAACGTGTCGCAGCTCCAGGACAAGGTAAAATGTCATACTTGTTGAGATAATGAGCGGAAGACCCGAATTTATTTTAGTGGCAGGACCTAATGGCGCAGGAAAAAGTAGATTGGGTCCGTTCTATTCAAAGGTCAAAGCCTTTGATGGGGATAAACTCGCTTTAGAGCTTCGCAAGAATCATCCGGAATGGAACTCCAACTGGATAGATGGTTCCGTTATAACCGAACTAATGAAACAAAAAGATGATGCAATCAAAGCGCATAAGGATTTTGCATTTGAAACTAATTTTTCTTTACATCTACCTATCACAATGGCTAATGAGTTTAAGAGAGAGAACTACAAGTTGGTTTTCATCTATTTTGGCTTATCCTCGATTGATGAGTCTGTAGCAAGAGTTAATCAAAGGTTTGTGACTGGTGGCCACGATATTACTTATGAAACGATAAAGTTTAATTTCGTTGAAGGTGTTCGGCAAACACAAGAGAATCTTTGCCTTTTTGATAATATTCTATTTGTTGATGGTCTAACAGACTTCGGTGATATTGTGGCTTTACACATAGGGTCTTCGGGCAAACATGTGATAACCGATCATTATTGTCAGTGGTTTGATAAATATTTCAAGGAGTCTTTTGAATCTCTGAAGTGACGAGGTTAACTGTCACTTTTGCATAAGAACTTACTTGTACGGATTTAATAGTTTTGATTTAATGGTTTTAGACTTTTAACGCTCCATCTTTGATGGAATCGAAAAAAGCCGAATATATAGAATATGGAGGATATAAATATCATGTATTCATGTTTTTTATATTCGCCGATCTTCTTGATCCCGCAATGCGGAGTGTTAGCCCTCCCTCAAAAAGTAGGTAAGGGCCTTACCACCCGAACGCCTTTGCGCTGTCCATCCATTTGCCTTGCGCCTTGAGTACCTGCTCGATGACATCGCGGGCGCAGCCATGCCCGCCGTCGTAGCTGCTGACATAGAGCGCGATCTTCTTGATGTCTGCGCAGGCGTCGGCCGGACAGCAGGGACAGCCCACGAGACTCATCACCTCGTAGTCGGGGATGTCGTCGCCCATATAGAGCACCTCGTCGTGGGTCAGACAGTTGGCTTCAAGAAAACGCGCGTAGACTTCCTTCTTCATCGCGCTGCCCATGAAGATGTCCTCCACACCTAAGTAAGCATAGCGCTTGCGGATGGCCTCAGAACTGCCGCCCGTGATGATGGCAATACGCAGCCCACGCTTGACGGCCAGCTGAATGGCGTAGCCGTCCTTGATGTTGACCGTGCGCAGCGGCATGCCCTGAGCATCCATACCTACCGTTGAGGCCGACAGCACACCGTCGACGTCGAAGACAATGGCGCGAATGCGCCGCAAATCGTAGTTGATCATGGCTTTGTATGATTTTTGACGCAAAGTTACAAAATAAAAGTGGAACTTTATTTTGTGTTTCCCTTGAATTATATTAATTTTGCCACTAAGCAAACATTCTGTAGCAATGTCGCAGTATCAGACCGCAATCTATACACGTGGAGACGCGTTGCCGCCCATGGATGGTGGCAACTTCTACCATAGTCCGGAGCTCTTCCATATCGTCGAGCGCACTCCGGGACAGCGGCCGTGTATGGCAGTGGCTACCGACAAGCAGGGTAGGGTGGTCGGCCACATCCTCGTCTTTCTGTTGCGTGCCTCGTGGATGCCGTTGCTCTATTGGCAGGCTCACGCCTACGGTGAAGGCGACTATGCTGAGGACGTGAACAGGGAGGAAGTCTTTGGACTGCTCCTCGCGGCGCTTGTCCGCCGCTTGCGCCGTCGGCTGTGCTTCTCCATCGAGTTCAGTGACATTTCCCGCAAGATGTTTGGCTATAAGTATTTCCGTTCCCAAGGCTTCTTCCCTGTTCCCTGGCAGGAAATCCACAACTCGCTCCACTCCATGGATCCCCATGACCGCTTGCAGCCCAAGATGCTGAAAAAGATAGAGCATATCTATTCACAAGGAGTAGAGACCCGTGAGGTGGCCACGGAGGAGGATCTCGACCGCTTTGTTCATTTGGTGCGCGGCTTCTATCGGTGGAAGGTGCATCGTGTCGTGCCGCCGGAGAAGCAGATCGCCGAGATCTACCGCAGCGACAACGGCCGTCTCTTTGCCACACTCTACAAGGGACGTCTGATTGGCGGCTGCGTCTGTGTCTATTCCGAGGGCAACGCTTATCTGTGGTATCTCGCTTCCCTCCGCAAGCGCTATGCGTGGCTTCATCCCGCGATGATGACCGTGTGGCAGGCGATCATCTGGGCGTGGAAACACAACTATGCCCACATCTATTTCCTCGATGCCGGACTGCCTTATCCCAACAATCCTTTCCGCGAGTTCATCCTCCGCTTCGGTGGCAAGCCCGTGGCAAAGTACCGTTGGTTCCGCTTCTCTATAGGTTGGCTCAACAAGCTGCTGTCGTGGATATGGAAAGAGTGATAGCCTTTGCTGCTTGCGAGTATTAGCGACATGTCAAGTCAAATAGTTGTTCTGTCCATTGCAGACCATCCTTTAGAACTCAAATCCCAAGTTGATCATCAGACTCAGGTCGCGCTGCTCGCTGGCCCAACCAAGGCTGGCACCGAGGGGACCGAACATCGTGCGATAGCAGTAAGCGGCCTGCACTCCCCAATCCCCACTGTGGCGCAGGATGTCGGCAAGGTGGTCGTCGTGTTGCGACCACACCCCACGAAGCAGGATGAAATTGTTGGTGGTCAGCTGATATTGCAGTTGTAGCTGAGCGGCCACGTAGTGGAGATCGGTCATCTCGATGTGGTGGGTACCGGCAAAGGGCAGCTGCGTCTCGAGATAGTGCGAGAACCATGGACCGCCAAGGAATGTGCGACGGATGTAAGGAATCTCCTTGCCGAAGAGCAGACGACCGTAGAGCAGCGGCTGCAACGTGAACCGATGCGAGAGCGGCAAGGAGATGCGCCAGTTGGCATTGACCTCGCTGAAGCCCTTGTGATCGTTGTAACCCGTGAAGTTATCGGTGAAATAAGCATACTCCGCCACGAAACGGGCACCGCGCACGGGGAAGAGTCCCGCATTCTCACTATCGTAGTGGAGCGCGGCATGGTAGCTGAAGAAATGATCATCGGATGGCTTCTCGTTGTTGTCAGAGGAAGCGGCGAAGAGCACGGAGTGATAGTCATAGCCGTCGAAGCGCAGAGCCACGTCCATAGCCATGTTGCGCACGTTGATGTTCATCATGCTCAGGCGGGCCTGATGATGGGCGAAGGTAGCATTGAAACTCTTGTCACCGCCATGGTAGAAGTCAAGATCGTGGTAGGCATAGGTATAGCCCACGCCGAGTTCCGTGCCGCGCGGCAGGCTCCAACCGCCGTAGAGCGACCCTTTATAGTTGCGTCCGAGTCTGACGACAGCCGCCACACGAAACGGCTTTCTGCCTGAGATCCATGTACCGGCCATCTGCATGGCCACCTTCTCCTCAGTGTCGAAGCGCACGCCAAGGCTTCCCTGCAGTTCGTCGGACGGGTCGGACGGCTGGGCCTCCGGCGCGGAGAAATCCAAGGGCTTCAGTGCTCCGGCATGAGGACTGAGCGTCGGTACAGCCGCGTCGTTGCCCAATCCCAAGCGGTGCTTCAAGGCGATGAGCTCGTCCCAGTGGCGCATGGTCTCCTCCTCGCCGCGCCGGATGAGCGTGTCGATGGCAGCGGGGGTGAACGAAGCGGCATTGTAGCCTCGTGTGTCCACACGGATGGCAATGTCGGTCAGCTTGAGGTTGTCGTCGTATTTGTTCTTGCAGTTCACGTCGACGATCTGTCCCAGCACAGAGGAGCCGTTGGCCAGGTCGTCGGCTGTCTTGGGCGGTCCCTGCACGGTGGCACCGATGACATACGCGGCACCCATCGCGCGTGCCAGGTCGGCGGGATAGTTGTTGCGCAGTCCGCCGTCGACCAGCACACGGTCGTCCTTTCTCACGGGGGTGAACACGCCGGGGATGGACATGCTCGTGCGCATCGCCTCGGCCAGCACGCCGCTGTGGAAGTCGTACTCCGTATTGTCGACGATGTTGGTCGCCACGCAGGCAAAGCGACGCGGCAAGCTGTCGAAGCTCATCGAGTCGGTGTAGCCGACCGTGAGATGCCGGAAGAGGCGCATCAGGTTCTTGCCTTCGATGACTCCTGTCGCACCGGTCAGATGGCGCTTATGCAACCGCAACGTCTTGGAGAAAAAATAAGTCGACTGCACACGCCGCCCCTCCAGGTCCTCGGAAGAATAGACGGCACGGTCGCTCAAGAGGAAAGGCCAGTCCTGGCGGCGCACCAGCGAGTCGAGTTGTGTCGCCGAGAGTCCCACGGAATAGAGACCGCCGACAATGCTGCCCATCGACGTGCCCGTGACGATGTCGACGGGTATGCCCGCCCGCTCCAGCACTTTCAGCACGCCAATGTGCGCCATGCCCTTCGCGCCACCGCCGGAGAGTACCACCGCCACGCGGGGCCGCTGACGGGGCACGACACGGGGAAGCGTGTCGGCAGTACTGCTGTCCGCCACACCGGAAGAGCGCGAGGAAAGCCACGGCGCGGCAGGCAGCTGGCAGCAGACTGCCAAGAGAAGAAGCACGGACAAAAGGAGTCTGTTCATAAGCGTAGTATCGTCTATTTTGCTGCAAATATAATCAAAAACTCACTGAAAACCAAAATAAAGCTAAAAAGTTTTCTATGTCTCCCAAGAACTCTATACCTTTGTAGATAAATTAGATAGTAAGTGCCATTTTCGTACGTTGCACGGATTTCTTGCCGAGGGGAGAATGACGCTGAACATAGAGTAGAGTAAAAGAATAGTATTTGTTATGAGATATGCAATTATAGCAGCCGGTGAAGGTTCACGGCTCGCTGCTGAGGGCATCAAGGATCCCAAGCCTTTGGTACGCGTCCACGGTGAGCGTCTCATCGACCGTCTGATACGCATCTTCATGGAGCACGACGCGGAAGAGATCTGTGTGATCTGCAACGGGCAGATGACCGATGTGCAGCAACATCTGCGCGAAATCATCAACAATGGATTGGATGGACATGCCATCCCTCTGCGGCTGAAGGTGAAAAGCACACCGAGCAGCATGCACTCCTTCTTTGAGCTGAGCCCGATGCTCGCCGGACAGCCTTTCGTGCTGACGACGGTGGACACGATCTTCCGCGAGGAAGAGTTCGGCGAATACATCCGGCAGTTTCAGACTTACCTCCGGCAGGGCGGCGACGGACTGATGGGCGTCACTGACTACATCGACGATGAGAAGCCGCTCTATGTCGGCACGGATGGAGAGATGCACGTCATAGGATTTTACGACGACAACAGCCAGCACTGCACCTACATCAGCGGCGGCATCTATGGCCTGGCACCCAATGCCATCGACACGCTCCATCGCTGCATGGATCTCGGCGAAAGCTGCATGCGCAACTTCCAACGGGGACTCATCCGCGACGGACGGCAGCTGAAGGCGTTTGCCTTCTCTAAGGTTCTCGACATCGACCACGCCACGGACATCAAGAAGGCGGAAGACTTCATCGCCGGCAACCATGAGTGAGCAAGAGAAAATCATCGCTGTGAGGCGGGCTCCACGCTTCTCGCCCAACTCGGTCGACCGCGACGACGCCATTCTCCACGCTGTCTGCGAGGCTTTGCGACGCAAGCTGTCGCTCACGGACCCCATCCCCGTCATCGACGAAGACGACTTTGCCAAGTCACCGACGGCGGCAAGGGTCTATGTGACCATGGCGCGCTCCGCGGCAGCCCTGCAGGCTTTAGGGCGAAGAACGGCGGAGGGCGCACTGTGCGTCAACAGCGTGGCGGGCGTGAACCACTGCCAACGCGCTTTGCTTGACAAGCTCATGCGATGCCACCACATACCCATGCCCGACAGGCAAGGCGAGCACGGCACATGGCTCAAGCGGGGCGACGCTGCCGCGCAAAGCAAAAGCGACGTGGTGTTCTGCCCTGACGGGGAAGCTCTCCTGAAGGCTATTGCCGCCTTCAAAGCACGCGGCATCAATGAATACGTCACCAGCGCACATGTCGAGGGCGATTTGGTGAAGTTCTACGGTGTCGGCCGCCGCCTCTTCCACTACTACTATTCCACCGACGGCGGCTTCAGCAAGTTCGGTGATGAACGGCGCAACGGCACGGCACAGCACTATCCCTTCGACGAGGATGCCCTGCGAGAGGATGCCTTCCGACTGGCTGAGCTCACGGGAGTGACGGCCTACGGCGGCGACGCCATCGTCGACGAGCAGGGGCGGTACTTCTTCATCGACTTCAACGACTGGCCGAGCTTCTCACGCTGCCGCGAAGAGGCGGCAAAGACTATCGCCGAGGAGGTCATCGCGCAAGGCCGGCAATAAGCAGCCGCAAAATATTCACATCATTAAGAATCATAAAGAAAATCACGATACATGTCTACATTTAAGGAACTCTTACAAGCATCTTTTAAATCCAACGATACAGAAGAATGGCTCGACGTGCATTTCACACGCCCCATCGGACTGGTTTTTGCGCTCTTCTGGAATAAGCTCGGCGTGCATCCCAATGCCATCACCATTCTGAGCATCTTCCTCGGTGCTGCCGCCGGTTGTATGTTCTACTATACCGACCTGCCGCACAACATCCTTGGCGTGGCGCTGCTGATGCTGGCCAACTTCTGTGACTCCACCGACGGACAGATGGCGCGACTGACAGGGAAAAAGACACTCGTGGGCCGTGTGCTCGACGGTGCGTCGGGCGACGTATGGTTTATCTTCATCTATCTCGCCCTTGCCTTCCGCATGATGGGGCAGTATATCCCCGGCACACATCTGCACTGGGGCATCTGGATATGGGCGATGGCGATCATCGCCGGCTTCATGAGCCACTCGCCGCAAAGCTCGTTGGCTGACTACTACCGCCAGATCCACCTCTTCTTCCTCAAAGGCAAAGATGGCTCGGAACTCGACAACTATGCTCAGCAGCGCGCTGTCTACGAGAGCACACCGAAAAACAAGCTCTTCGCACGCATGTTCTACCGCACCTACGCCAACTACTGCAAAAGCCAGGAACAGCGTACACCAAAGTTCCAACAGTTCTTCAAGAAATGGAAACAGGCACAGGCCACCATCGACCCTCAGAAGCGTGACGCTCTGAAGACGGAGTTCCTCAACGGCAGCCGACCGCTCATGCCGATGACCAACGCACTGACGTTTAACGTGCGAGCCATCACCTTATATATATGTTGCCTGATCAACATGCCATGGATCTATCTCCTGGTGGAGATCATCCCGCTCAACATGCTCTATATCCACATGCACAAGCGTCACGAGACGCTTTGTGGGCGGCTGACAGAAAAACTGTAAGCTCTACATGATATTCAAACAATAGGTATTAAGAACAACGACAATGATTAAAGGATATATCTTTGACTATGGTGCCACGCTCGACACTGCCGGTTGCCACTGGGGACAGATGCTCTGGCACGCCTATCAGCGGCAGCAGGTGCCAGTGACCGAACAACAGTTTCGCGACGCTTATGTCTACGGCGAGCGCACGCTGGGCAACAGTCCGATCATACAACCCGACTACACTTTCTACAAGACGCTGCAGGTGAAGATACGCCTGGAGATGGAACAGCTCTGCACATCCGGTGCATGGGATGCCGACGAGGAGATGTTCCGAAAGAAGCACGATGCCGTGCTGGAGGATGTCTATGGCAAGGTGAAAACGATCACTGCTCACAGCCGTGAGGTGCTCGCCGTGCTCCACAAACGCTATCCGATGGTGCTCGTAAGTAACTTCTATGGCAACATCGCCACGGTACTCAAGGAGTTTGGCCTCGACATTTTCTTCAAAAGTATTGTGGAGTCGGCTGAGGTGGGCATCCGCAAACCCAACCCACGTATCTTCTCCATAGGGGTAGAGCGGCTGGGACTGAAACCAGAGGAGGTGGTCGTCGTGGGCGACAGCTTCTACAAGGACATTGAACCCGCACTGGCTGCCGGCTGCCATGCCATCTGGATGAAAGGGGAAGGATGGACAAAGAAAGAATACGACGAAAGCATTCCCGACAAAGTCATCACGGACTTGGAAGAGCTCATCAAGGGTGAATGTTGAATGATGAATGTTGAGTGTTGAATTGCTGAATGTTGAAATATCAGCATACCTCATCAAAGATTGCAAGGATAACAATTAAGGATATAAATAGGTATTAACAGACAAAACGACAATGAAACTATATAGTAACATCATACACACTTGGCGAGACGCCAAAGGGTGGAGCAGACATTTCACTCCCCTCTCCCTCGGAGAGGGGCGAGGGGGTGAGGCTGGTTTCCTTATCCTTCTCTTCCTCCTCTTCTTTTCCCTCGCCACCCACGCCCAGATCCGTGGCGTGGTCATCGACGCGGAAAAAGGCGACACCATCCTCTACCCCAGTGCCACCTACCGCGGCCATCACATCGCCGTGAGCGGCAACGCCATGGGTGAATACACCATCGAGCGACACAATGGCTGGCAGCTTACCTTTACCGCTGTGGGCTATAAGCCGAAGACGATCACCATCAACGCATCTACACCAGAGGTGCTCAACGTGAAGCTGAAACCCGACACACGACAACTCGCAGAAGTCGTCGTGAAGTCGAAACGTGCCCACTACTCCAGAAAGAACAACCCCGCCGTGGAACTGATGAAGCGAGTCATCGCCGCCAAAAAACGCACCAATCTCGAGAACCACGATTATCTGAGCTATACCAAATACCAAAAGCTCACCATGGCCATCAACGACATCACACCGGCTGACATCGACTCGGGATTCATCGGAAAGCATAAGTGGCTGCTCGACCAGGTGGAGACAAGCCTCTACAACGGTAAGCTGATTCTGCCGCTCACCGTCGATGAGACTGTCACTCAGCACCTCTTCCGCAAAGACCCTAAGAATGAGAAGGACATCGTCATGGGACAGAGCTCGTCCGGTGTCAACCAGCTCATACAGACAGGTGACATCATGACGGTGGCCATGAAGGATGTTTTTACCGACGTGGACATCTACGACGACCAAGTGCGCCTGTTGCAATATCCGTTCACGTCGCCGATTGGTAAGGATGCGATCGCCTTCTACCGATTTTACATCGAGGACACCGTATATGTCGATCACGATCTTTGTTATCATCTGCAGTTCATTCCCAACAACCAGCAGGACTTTGGATTCCGCGGAGAACTGTATATCCTCGCTGACTCGTCGCTGCACGTCAAGCGATGCAACCTTACCATCCCTAAGCGCAGCGACGTCAACTTTGTGGAAAACCTGCAAATACAGCAGGAATACCGAAAGCTCCCTAATGGTGAGTGGGCTCTGAGCGTCGACGATATGATCGTAGAGATGAAGGTGGCAAAGTTCCTGAGCAAGGTGCTCATCACACGAACGACACGACTGAGCGACTACGACTTCCAACCGCTGGCGAAACAACTCTTCAAGGGTAAGGCAAAGATAAAACGGGAAGCGGACTCGCAGATGCGCGACGAAGCCTTCTGGAATAAATACCGAACGGTGGAACTCACGAAGAGCGAGAGCTCCATGAGTGCTTTTGTGCATCGTATCGAGCAAATCAAAGGCTTTAAGTATATCATCTTCGGCGCCAAGGCGTTTATCGAGAACTTCGTGGAAACCGGTGATGAAAACCATCCGAGTAAGTTCGACTTCGGACCGGTGAACACGCTCATCACCAAAAACTTCATCGACGGATACCGTGCGCGCGTCAGCGGACAGACAACCGCCAACCTCAACAAGCACTGGTTCTTCCAAGGCTACTACGCCCACGGCTTCCACTCGAAGAAGAACTACTACGACGCGATGCTGACTTACTCGCTGAACAAAAAGGACTATCTGCCGCGCGAGTTCCCCAAACGCACGATCTCCTTTGAGTCCACCTACGACATCATGTCGCCTTCGGATAAGTTTATGCAAACCGACAAGGACAATGTGTTCACAGCCTTCAAATGGGCAAAGGTGGACAAGATGATGTTCTACAACCGACAGCAACTGAAGTTTGAATACGAGCAGGAATGGGGACTGAAAACCACATTCGGACTGAAGACTGAGGAAAACGAGGCTGCCGGCGCGCTCTTCTTCAACCCGCTGAACAGTGGGTTCAGCTACACAGCACCGGAAAATACGCCCGTCGGTGACCTCATCCACAATGGTAAGATACGTACCACGGAACTCAGCCTGCAATTCCAACTGGCACCCGGACGCACTTACATCAACACTAAGCAGCGCCGTCTGCCGATCAACCTCGACGCACCCGTGTTTACGCTCGGACATACCATGGGACTGAAAAATGTGCTCGGTGGCGACTATAAATACAACTTCACGGAAGCTGGTATCTATAAGCGCTTCTGGATGAACAGTTGGGGTAAAATCGATATCAACGTCAAAGCGGGAGCACAGTGGAACCGTGTGCCCTACCCCTTGCTGATTATGCCGGCTGCCAATCTGAGCTATATCATCGAGGACGAGACGTTTAACTTGATCAACAACATGGAGTTCCTCAACGACCGCTACGCCAGTCTCGATGCCAGCTGGGACCTCAACGGTAAGATCTTCAACCGCATACCATTGCTCAAGAAGCTCAAGTGGCGCGAGTATATCGGTGTGAAGGCTCTCTGGGGTAAGCTCACCGACAAAAACAATCCTTATCTGGAACAGAACGCCAACTCTTCTGTGCTCATGCAGTTCCCCGAGGGCTGCTACGTCATGGACCCGCATAAACCCTACGTGGAGCTTATCGCCGGTGTGCACAACATCTTCAAGCTCTTGCACGTGGAATATGTCCACCGCTGCAACTACAACGAGCTGCCGACAGCACACAAGAATGGCATCAGGTTGATGATGAGGTTGACGTTCTAAGGGACTACACCTTATTATATATATAGGACTCCCTTTATATCTAAGAGACTCCTTATCATATATTGAGGACACCTTATTATATATAGGACACTCTGACCGACTAACAAAACCAAACGTCTATGAAGAAAATACTATTCGCAATCATTGCCATGCTGACCTTCTCTTCCGCTTGCCGGGCAGTACACACGCTGCCCGTCGAGGGAGAATGGGTGAAACCGTCCAACCCATTGATTCAATATATAGGACGCATCAACGACAGCAATCCCGACCAGCCGACATTCAACTGGCCGGGCATTGAGATACGAGCACGCTTCCAAGGTACGTCATTGCGAATGGTGGCTATGCCTAAGAGCGGCTACTTTATGTGCTCCATAGACAACGCTACACCGTTCAAGGTGGTCTTCAACAGCGAGCGTGACTCTGTCGTTCAGCTTGCTACAGCACTGTCGCAAGGTGAGCATAGCGTCAGGCTGATGTATACTATCGAGGGGCTTGACCGTCATGCCATTTTCCGCGGCTTTGTCCTCGACAAGGGCTGTAAGCTCGTCACTCCAGACCCTCTGCCCAAGCGCAAGATAGAGTTCATCGGAAACTCTATCACTTGTGGCTACGGCGTGGAAGACACCCTCGGCGATGACCACTACCTCGACGAGACTGAAAACCACTGGCTTAGCTACGCCACACTGACCTCTGATGCACTGGGGGCTCAGCACTTCTCCATCTCACGAAGCGGTATTGGCGCATACCGCAACTACGGCGGACCAGCAACAGGATCACCAGATGCCATGCCTCAGATGTATGATCTCACGCTCTACCACGATAGCACACAGCTGTGGAACTTTAAGCGTTGGACACCCGACGTGGTTTGCATCAACCTCGGAACAAATGACTTCTCAATGCCGGCCTACGACGCAGCTCTTTACGAGAAATCCTATCTCGGACTTGTGCGCCACGTCAGAAACTGCTATCCACAGGCTTTCATCGTGCTGATGAGCGGTCCCATGCTCCCTACAGAGACCAATACCATCGTCAAAAGGGCGCTCGACAATATCAAGAAGTCGCTCTCCAAGAAAGGCGACAAGCGCATCTTTCGCTTCGACTTCACGCCGCAGGACGGTAGTCTCGGCTATGGCGCTGACTACCATCCCAGCAAAGCTCAGCACCAGAAGATGGCCGAGGAACTCACGAAGTTCCTGAAAGAGAATATCTTCAAGGACTAAGACACAAAGTTTTTTATGGATGATTGGCGCTTCTGAAAAGTGAGAAGCAGCCACAAGAAACGACGACGTTGGGAAGAGTAAAGACCTCTCTCAACGTCGTTTCATTAGAAATATTGTAGATGGAGTGTTAAAAATTTGGCACTCTTATAGTTTTTTACTACCTTTGCCTATGAACAATAACAATAACAAAGAAAGCCTATCGACAACACATTTACTTAATTAAAAGCATTAAGAAAATGGAACAGCTCAAGACAATGACCGACGAACAGTTGGCCATCAAATACATGGAGGGCAATAATCAGGCTTTCGACATCCTGTTATCACGCAACCAGAACAAGTTGTTTGCCTACATCCTTTTTGTTGTCCACGACGAGGGACTGGCAAACGACGTCTTCCAGGAGACTTTTGTCAAGATCATCGTGAAGTTACAAAACGGACTCTACGAGCCGTCGGGGCAGTTTGCGGCATGGTGTATGCGCATTGCCCACAACGTAATTATGGACTCTTTCCGCAGACAGAAAGCACGCCATATCGTTGAGCCCAACGAGGACAACGATCTCGGAAAACTGCGTCACAGCCAAGTCTGGGAGGGCAACCGAGAGGGAAGATACGTCAACGAGCAGGTGCTCAGAGACGTAAAGTCGCTCATGGACAAGCTCCCCGACACACAGCGCGAGGTGGTCTTCATGCGTTTCTACCAGCAGATGTCCTTCAAAGAGATCGCTGATGCAACACAGGTGAGCATCAACACGGCCCTTGGCCGCATGCGCTACGCTGTGCTGAACATGAGGAAGATGGCGAAGAAAAACGGGATTGTGCTGGAAATAGAGTAGCCCCCCACCCATCAAGTCCCTTGTCACAAGCGGCAAGAGACATCGAAGTAAGCGTGGCCCGCCAAGATGATCTGTGGCACAAATAGAGTACCCGCGTCACGTTGTAACGTGACGAACACAACGGAGAACGACCACAAGTCTTCGCCCTAATTTCCAAGGATGACAAGCCAATTCTCAGCGCGTATTCGCCTTGAGTTCTGTTCGTCACGATATATCGTGACGCTCCCTCACAAAGCGCCCCACGGACTACAGTCTGAAGAGAGTTATAGTGAGCCTGCCAAGGCAGAGATCACCTTTTCCGGCTCCTTTGCCTTGAACACATAACTGCCGCTGACAAGCACATCCACGCCGGCGCGCTTGAGTTTCGGTGCTGTCTCTGCATTCACGCCACCATCCACTTCGATAAGAGCCTGTGAGCCGCTGTCCTTGATCAGCTTTCTCAGTCGGTCGATCTTCGTATAAGTGTTCTCAATAAATTTCTGACCGCCGAAGCCGGGATTGACACTCATCAGCAACACCATGTCCACGTCCTGGATACAGTCCTCCAACATACAGACAGGGGTAGACGGATTCAGCGTCACGCCAGCCTTCATCCCTTCCTCATGAATCTCATGAATAGTACGGTTGAGATGCGTACAAGCCTCATAATGAACATTCATCATCATAGCGCCAAGCTTTGCCGTGCGGGTGATATAACGCTCAGGCTTGACAATCATAAAGTGCACGTCAAGCGGCTTCGTACAAATGCGCTTCACTGCTTCCAACACTGGGAAGCCAAAGGAAATGTTAGGGACAAACACACCGTCCATCACATCGCAGTGCAGCCAATCAGCTTCACTGCGGTTGATCATGTCTATATCAGCTTGCAAATTCGTAAAGTCTGCTGCAAGCAAAGAAGGAGAAACGATTGTTTTCATGTTGCTTTATCGGTTTTGATCCGTCATCAGTTCATACAATGAACAGCCACTTCCGAACTACGCCTGTCAATACGATAGGTGTGAGCAATCTGTCGAATGATATACAACGATAACTCTGAAGGTACACATTCTTTGGGAGTAGAATACTTCATAGGCGGACATATTTTATTGTAATACGAATATACCTATAACGGAGTTTGCTACCTTTTATTATAAAGAAGCAAGAAAAAAGGCTGTGGAAAGATGCTTCCACAGCCTTTTTTTATTTTATATGTTACTATCCTACCCAAATTACTGCATCACCGACGCAGCCTGGATCCAATCATAGACATAGCTACAAACACCGAAGGCGATGATGCCGAGTGTGCAGAGAGCCAGTGCCAGCTTCGTGTTGACATGGGCACTGAAGGTCGGCAACGGATTCTCGTTATGCTTGATGAACATGGCCTTGACGATGAGCAGATAGTAGTACAAGCTCACCACCGTGTTGACCAAGGCAATGAAGACTACTGCATAGATGGTAGCACCGATGGTCGTAGTGACCTGTGCGCCGTTGGCTGCTGCCATGAACACGAAGAACTTCGAGAACATTCCGGCGAACGGAGGAATACCACCCAAAGAGAACAGTGCCAGCGTCATGAGGAAAGCCAGACGCGGATTGGTTTTGTAGAAGCCATTGTAGGCATCCATGCTCACCACACCATTGTTATGCTCCTCTACAGAAGAGATGATGGAGAAGACGGCGAGGTTGGCTACCACATAGATGAGTACATAGTAAGACAGAGCCGTCACGCCCATAGCAGAGTCACCAACAACAGCCAGCATGATGTAACCGGCCTGAGAGATAGAGCTGAACGCCATGAAACGCTTCAGATCTTTCTGATGGATGGCGAAGAGGTTGGCAATGGTGATAGACAGCACGATGACGATCATCAGCATATACTGCCAGTACTCTACCATTGGAGCAAAGACCTTCATCAGAATGGAGCACAGCGCAAAGGCGGCGGCACCCTTAGAGATGACACTCAGGTAACCACTGACATTGGTCGGCGCACCCTGATAGGTATCTGCCGTCCAGAAGTGGAAAGGAACCAAAGAGATCTTGAAGCCCAAACCGCTGAAGAAGAAGACCATGCCCATGATCGTCAGTGGCGTGGCACTAATGTTCTTCACGACATCATCAAAGTAGAGTGTGCCCGTAGCACCATAAAGGAAGCTGATACCGTAGATCATCACACCACTGGAGAAAGTAGCGGTGAGGATGAACTTTGCACCGGCCTCTGCACTGTGATGACGGTACTTGTCGAAAGCGACAAGGCAGGCCATAGGCACAGAAGCCATCTCAAGACCAATGAAGAACAGCAGGAAGTGATTGGCACTTACCATCATGTTCATACCGAGAAGCGTAGAGATGACGAGTTCGTAGAACTCTCCTTCCTTGAAATTAGTATCTGGGCGCTGCAGCCACTCGCGCGACTGGATGAGGACAATGAGCGTACCAAAGGCGAGAATCGTCTTGATGACACCCACGCTCGGATTGGTCATATACATACCACCGAAAGCAGTAGCAGAGGCTGTCGGGAAAATGTTGATGAAGACATGAGCCAGCATCAGCACACACACCAACGGATTGAACCAGCTGCGCACCTTACTCTCACCGGAGCGGGGAGCTGTGAACAGGTCAGCAAGGAATACGATCAACAGAATAGCCGTCAGCGTGGCCTCCGGAATCATATTAAGAAATTGACTATAATCTATATTCATAACTTTATTCTCTTTTCAATCGTATTACATGCCAGCGACAACACCTGCGCTAAGGATATGATGCAACATAGGAGCCATGGCATCGTTGATGATATTCTGTGCCCACAGTGGAGCCATACCAAGGCCGGCTACACAGAAGATCAAGCCGCCCACAGCGATACGCTCGTCCCAAGAAGCATCAGAAAGCTTGTAATAAGCCTGGTCGGGAACCTGCTGATACAGGATCTTACCGACGACACGCAGGATATACACAGCGGTGATGACAATAGAGGTACAAGCGATGATGGTGCAGGTACGGTGGAACAGATCGGGGTTCTCAAAAGAACCGACGAAGATGTTCATCTCTGCGACGAAGCCAGAGAAGCCAGGAAGACCGAGGTTGGCCAAACCGGCTACAACATAGGCAACGGCCAGGAAAGGCATGATCTTCATCAATCCGCCCAAGCGACGCACGTCACGCGTGCCGCAACGGTGATAGATCATACCGATGACAGCAAAGAAAAGGGCTGTCATCAGACCGTGAGAGAGCATCTGCAGAATAGCACCTGTGCAAGCAGTCTGGGTCATCATCAGCAGAGCGAAAAGCACCATGCCGCAGTGAGACACGGAAGAGTAAGCGTTGATATACTTTAAATCGGTCTGCACACAAGCGGAGAGCGCACCATAGACCACTGAGATGGTGGTAAGGATGAGGAAGATCCAAGAGAGCTGGTGAGCTGCCTGGGGCAACAGATACATGGCAATGCGGAAGCAACCATAACCACCGAGCTTCATCAGCACACCGGCGTGGAGCATTGACACAGCCGTCGGGGCTGAAGCATGACCGTCGGGAGACCAAGTGTGGAACGGGAATAAAGCACCGAGAACACCAAAACCGATGAAGATGAACGGGAAGAAGATCTTCTGAATGAATGCCGGAATAGCATTGGAAGCAGCGATCTCCACGACCGACATGGTATAGGTGCCGCTATACTGACCGTTGAAGAAGTAGATGCCAAGGATGCCGATGATGAGCAGAGCGGAACCGCCCATGAGCATCAACGTCAGCTTCATGGCACTGTACTCCTTAGGACCAGTACCCCAAACACCGATAAGCAGGTACATAGGAATCAGCGCAACCTCGTAGAACATGAACATGGTGAAGAGGTCCTCAGAGATGAAGAAGCCAAACACACCGGTAGACAGCAAGGTGAACCAAAGGAAGTACTCCTTCTGCATGGGGTGCTGCTGCCAAGAGGCAAAGGTACCGGTGAAGACAATGATGGCAGAAAGCAGGATCATCACCACCGAGATACCGTCCACGCCCGTGCGATAGAAGATGTGCAAGGGCTTGAACCAAGGTATGGCGTCGCCGAAGAGGAAGGGGAATTTCTCTGCCGGCATGGTCTCGCGCGCCTCCAGGAAGGCAAATACCAAATAGATGGCAAGGGCGAGAAGAGCCGTAGAACCTACGACCATGACGCCACGCACCTGACTGTCGTTGCGAGCCAGCCACAGGGCAAGCAACATCAGAATAGGTATAACGACGAAAAACGTTAAAAATGTCATTTTCTTATTTCAGTCTAAGTGAATGTTTCGATGTTGTTAAATGCAAAGCAGAATCAGCGTCAGCGCCACACTACCGGTGAGGAACCAGATAGCATACTGACGGACATCGCCACTCTGCCACGGACGGATCGTCTCGCCGGCCTCTTGTGTTGCCCATGCCGAGAAGTTGAACATGCCGTCGATGACGTGACGGTCGAACCAGGCAATAGGAATAGAGAAGCAGCCGAAGACAATCTTATGAGTGAAGAACTGCCAGGCATCGTCGATGTAGAAGCGGTTGAGGGCAGCCTTGTGGAGTTTCGGCATACGGTGCTCGAGCATATCCGGCACAGGGTTCTTGCCGCTGGCATACATCCAAGTAGCAAGGGCAAAGCCGATTGTTGCCACGGCCAGAGAGCACCAGGCAGTCATGCCGAAGTGGAAGCTCTGCAAAGGAATATCCTCGCTCAAGCCATTGGCAGAAACGAAGTGACCGAAAGGAATCCATCCTGCCACGCAGCTGATGATAGCCAGGAACACCAAGGGTCCCCACATGATGAAGGGAACTTCGGCCGGGCGACGGCGGTGCTCGGGATCAGCCTCGTAGTAAGAATTGCCCCAGAAGATGACATAATAGAGACGGAACATGTAGAAGGCGGTCATACCTGATACCAAAGTCATGAACCAACCCATGTAGGGAGAGAAGTGGAAGCAAGCGTCCACAATCTCATCCTTAGAGAAGAAACCAGCCAACGGCCAGAAGCCGCTGATGGCAATCGTTCCGATGAGGAAGCAGATGTTGGTGATAGGCATGTACTTGTGCAGGCCGCCCATATACTCTTTGAAGTTGCTGCCGATGATGACAATGATAGCACCGGAGCAGAGGAAGAGCAGAGCCTTGAACATGGCGTGAGTGAAAAGGTGGAACATGCTGGCCATATAGCCGACACTTCCCTCGCCCTCCATAGATGTGCAAACGCCGAGAGCCACGAGCATGTAAGCAATCTGTGAGATGGTCGAGAAGGCCAGACCACGCTTGATATCACGCTGGCAGCAAGCTACAGCAGCTGCATAGAACGCTGTGAAGGCAGCAATGTATGCGACATAATGAAGTGTGTTAGGAGCATACTGAATCCAAATGGGGAACAGACTGGCAACTTGGTAGACACCGGCGACAACCATCGTAGCGGCGTGGATCAAGGCACTGACAGGTGTTGGACCCTCCATAGCGTCGGGCAACCAGATATGCAGTGGGAACATTGCACTCTTACCGGCACCGCCGATGAACATCAGGAACAGTGCGGTAGGCATGATCCATGCAGCATGAGGCAGACGGCCTGCCAAGGTCGGGTCAGCGTTGAGATCGTAGTTGAACGTACCCACATAGTAGCTGAAGAACAGGATACCGATGAGGAAGAACAAGTCGGCAAAACGCGTGACGATGAAAGCCTTCTTGGAAGCGTGCACGGCAGCGTGCTTGGGATAGTAGAAGCCGATGAGCAGGTAAGAGCATACACCCACGAGCTCCCAGAAGAGATACATCTGGAAGATATTGGTGGCCACTACCAGTCCGAGCATACTCATGGTGAAGAGCGACAGGAAAGCATAGAAGCGCTGAAAGCCTTTCTCGTAGCCTTCCTTCTTATAGTTCTCGTCGCGCTCGGCCATGTAGCCGAAGCTATAGATGTGAACCATCATACTCACCGTGGTGATGACAATAAGCATCATCACGCTGATAGGAGTCAGACGGAAACCGATGTTGAACGTTAGAGCCTCGGTAAACTTCAGCCATGTGAAGTTAAACACGGTCACGGTCGGATAGAGTCCCGTGGAGGCATCACGCCCCACGGCGAAGAAATATTCGTAAGCGGTGTACAGGCTCATACCCCACAGCACAGCCAGGACAGCCGTGCCGATCATGCCCGCAACCGGTTTTTTCATCTTCATGCCAAGGAGTCCGAGCAAGAGAAAGCTCAGGAAAGGCAGAAGCAGTATCAAGAATGAATAACTGTATTGCATGGTTCGTTTAGAATTTCATGTTTTCAATACTGTTCACCTGGTCACTGTGATAGTTGCGGTAAACATTGATGATGATGGCCAACGCCACAGCGGTCTCGGCAGCACTGATGCCCATGGAGAACAGCGTGAAGAAGACGCCCTCGAACTGTCCGGGGAACAGAATGCGGTTGAACACTGCAAAGTTCAGGTCAGCCGAGTTGAGCACCAACTCAATAGAGATGAGCATGGCGATCAAATTGCGGTGAGTGACGAAGCCAAACACGCCGATGAAGAACAGCAGAGTGCTCAGCGCGAGATAACATTCAACGGGAATCATTTCTTGTCCTCCTTTCTTGCGATCATAATGCCACCGATGATACATGCCAACAAGAAGAGGGAGATGAACTCAAACGGCAACACATATTCATATTTACCAGAGCCGACGAGTGCCTTGCCGATCTGCGACATTGGCACCTCAACGTCGGCGACACTGCAGGCAGCGTCAATAAACTTATTCTTCAGAAGCACCACGGCCACGGTAGCCAATCCCACGATCGAGATGAGCGCTCCCTGCACGACCCTCACGCCCTTGAAGCGACTGGTGAGGTTTTGCAGTGTGCGCTTGCTGACAAGCGAGATGGCGAAGATGTACAGGATGGTGATGCCACCGGCATAGATGGAGATCTGCGCGGCACCCAGATAGGTGTAGTCGAGCAGGAAATAGATGCCGGCAATGCCGAACAGCACGAACAACAGGAACGTGGCGGCACGCATGATGCTGCGGGTAAACACCGACAGCACGGCTGAGCCAAGGATGACTACAGCCAAGATGCAAAACATTACGATATTAGCCATTGTCTTTACTTGGTTTTGGTGTTAAACTCTCCAATCTTCAAAGGTGCGCCGCCATCGATGAGGTTGGGCAGGCTGCCTCCTTGATAAACCTCCTTGTCGAGGTGCATGACGAGCTTGCTACGGTCAAAGACTGCGTTTTCGAAGTCATTGGTGAAGTGGATAGCATCGAAGTTGCAAGCGTTGACACAGAGTTCGCAGAACATGCAGTCGCCCAAGTCGTACTGATAGTCATCGAGCACCTTGTGTTTCTTTCCCGTCTCAGGATCGGTCTCCATGTGGGACGTGATCTTGATGGTGTCGTTGGGACATGCTTTTTCGCACATGGTACATGCCGTGCACTTGTAGTCGCCGACTTTCAGACCGCGCTTCACGGCCTGCGGATCCTCGGGATCCTCCACGCGCTTAAACACGAGACGTCCGCGGTGACGGGCAGAGACGTGGAGCGTGGTCTTGCGGTTCTCGGGATACTGCTCCGTTGACTTGGGGGTGAAGTACTCCTTCATGGTCACCTTCAATCCCGTAGTCAATGTCTTCACAGCATTCTTAATGCCGCCGAAATATGATTGATTTGACATTTCTATATATTTATTAAAGAGTAAGTCCAAGAGCCACACATGCGGTCATCACCACGAGAGTGAGGAGCATCAGCGGCATGAGATATTTCCACTCGAGCTGCAGGATGTGGTCGATGCGCAGACGGGGGAAAGTCCAGCGGGCCCACATGAGCACCCAGATGACCACAAGCATCTTACCACCAAACCACACGAAGCCGGGAATATAGTTCATCACGTTGTCGAAACCGGCAACACCAATGTTCAGTGGTGCCCAGCCACCCAGGAAGATGGTGGTAGCGAGTCCGGCGATGACCACGAGATTGAGGTACTCAGCCAGATAGAAGTAACCGAAGCCCATACCAGAGTACTCGGTGTGGTAACCGGCAGTCAACTCACTTTCAGCCTCAGCCAAGTCAAACGGACCACGGTTGGCCTCTGCGTTACCGGCGATAAGGAATACGATGAAGGCGACGATGGCAGGAATGTGACCCTGAATGATCAGCCATTTCCAAGGACCTGTCTGCGCCTCGATGATGCCACTGAGCTGCATAGTGCCGCAAAGCACCACTGCCGTGACCATGCACAGACCGAGACTCATCTCATAAGAAATCATCTGCACGGCACCACGCATGGCAGAGATAACAGAATACTTGTTGTTAGAGCCCCATCCCGAAAGGATGATGCCGAGGATGCCGATGCTGCTGATGGCAGAGACCATAAACACGCCGACGTTGAAGTCGAGCACGGCAGCGCCCTTGTTCCAAGGCAGGAACGAGAAGGTGCCCACTGAAGCGATGATGGTCAGAAACGGTGCCAGCGCATACAAGAGCTTGTCTGAGCGGTCCACGCCGAAGATTTCCTTGATCAGCATCTTCAGCACGTCGGCCACCACCTGTACGGAACCCCAGGGGCCCACACGCATAGGGCCGAGACGGCACTGGAAGAACGCACAGACCTTACGCTCGAAATATATCATGAACATGGCGATGAGAGCATAGAGCGTCAGCACGATCAGACCCACCACGACACATTCAATGAGGATTGTCCAAAAGTCCCCCAACCCGCATGTCTGTCGGAGGAGATTGTCAAACCACTGTGTTACTACTGTGAAATCAAACATATCTTAGTAATGTTGAATGTTAAATGTTGAATGCCAAATGACTTCCTTCGCAATGCTGACTGTTCAGTGTTGAATGCCGACTGATCACTCATCATTCCAAACTTATCATTCATCATTCCGTTTTATCTGTCCAGATCCGGGATTACGAAGTCGATAGAGGCACCGGTGGCAATGAGGTCAGCGATCTTCTCGCCACGCAGCATCTTGTCGAAAGCACCGGCGAGCGTCAAGCCCATCGGGCGCATCTTCACACGATAAGGACTCTTGTCACCACGGCTGTCGAGGTAGACACCAAACTCACCGGCGCCGCCCTCTACAGAGAACCACCACTGGCCCTCGGGTACCTTGATGATCGGCTTCTGCTTGATGTAGAAGTCACCCTCAGGGATGTTGTCGATGAGCTGCTCGATGATGTTCAGGCTCTGATAGATCTCGTTGATGTGGATCATATAGCGGTCCATCGAGTCGCAGTTCTTACCGAGGATCTGCTCAAACTTGACTTTGTCGTAGAGATCGTAAGGATGGTTCTTGCGGACATCGTTCTTCCATCCGGCGGCACGTCCGGCAGGACCGGTGACGCCGTAGTTGATGCAGTCCTCAAGATTCATGTAGCCGACACCTTCAAGACGCTGGTGAGTGATGACGTTGTCACCGAAGACGTCGAGATACTCCTGTACGAAAGGACGGAGATATTTGCAGAGTGTCTTGGTGTTCTCCACGAAGTGCGGGTCGATATCGGCCTGCAGACCACCTATTCTATAATAGTTCTGGATGAGTCGTCCGCCCGTCGTCTCCTCCATGACGTTGAGCACATGCTCACGGTCACGCATACAGTAGAGGAAAGCCGTCAGGGCACTGAGGTCCTGGGCGCACGTTCCGAGGAAGAGCAAGTGGTTGTCGATACGCTGCAACTCGTCCATGATGGTGCGGATGTAGCGGATGCGGTCGCTGAGCTCAATGCCCATAGCTTCCTCGATGACACCGACGAGGGCGTGACGATGGTGCATGGCACAGAGATAGTTCAGTCGGTCAGTGAGAGCGAGCGTCTGAGGATAGGTCATGCTCTCCATCATCTTCTCCATACCGCGGTGGATATATCCGAGGTGAGGATAGATGTGCTTGATGGTCTCACCGTCTACGACAGTTCTCAGACGAAGCACGCCGTGGGTACTCGGGTGGTTAGGACCGAAGTTAATGACGAAGTCGTCGTCGTCGAGCAGGCGGTGCTTGGTCTCCACGAGATCACCGCAGTCGTTGAGGTTCCACTCTGAGGTCCAGTCGCTCTCAGGCTCATCGGTCATGGGGAACTGGTTTTTCTCGGGACTCATATCGAAGTCCTTGCGAAGTGGCCAGCCTTGGAAGTCACTGCGCATAAACAGGCGCCGCATGTCGGGATGACCGAGGAACTTGATACCGAAGAAATCGTAGACCTCACGCTCGAGCAGGTCGGCGTCGTGCCAAAGCTTCAGCACAGAGGGGATGACATAGTCCGTCTCTCCCACCTTCTTGGCAATCTGCTTGACAGAGACGCGCTCGTGGCTGTCGGTATTCTCCAGAATGTAGATACATCCCAGACCTTCCTCGGGACCGAAATCCTCACCGATGATGGTGACCAGGTAATCGAAATGCTTATCATTTTTCAGCTTTGCCATCTCAGCGGCAAAGTTGTCAAAACCGAATTCTTTGTTTTCTAACTTCATGACAGTTCGCTTACCTTATTGTTGATTGTTATCACTTGCCGCAGCCTTCTGAGTGTCGGCAACGGATTGTTTGTGCACTTCAAATTCCTTTCCCTCCTCTTTGAGAGCGTCGAGCTCACGTCCGAGGGACTCAAGGTCTTCCTTGTTGGGAGAAGCAGTGACCATGATCGGCGTTTTCTCGCCAATCTTGGCAGCACTGAGATTCTCGTTGCTGATGCCATGCAGACCACCGAGGCCCATGCTCTCCGCTTTTTCCTCGCGTGTCATCTTGTGGTTGGCACCGCCGAAGAACTTCTCGATCTTCACCTTGCGCTGCAACTGCATCATACCGTAGAGGATAGCCTCCGGACGCGGCGGGCAGCCAGGGATGTAGACATCCACGGGCACGATCTGGTCGATACCGCGCACGACACTGTAGCTCTTCTTGAAAGGACCGCCACTGATGGTACAGCCGCCGACAGCGACAACATACTTTGGTTCGGCCATTTCATCATACAAGCGCTTGAATACCGGGGCCATCTTGTTGGTGATCGTACCGGCACACATGATCAAGTCGGCCTGGCGGGCAGAGTTACGCGTCACCTCAAAGCCGAAGCGAGAAAAGTCGTAACGGGCACAGCCCACAGCCATGAACTCAATACCACAGCACGATGTACCGAAGGTCAGCGACCACAGTGAGTTGCTGCGTCCCCAGTTGATCATCTGATCGAGACTTCCCAGCACCACGTTCACGCCACCGTCGTTGAGCTCGGCAGCAATGTTTTCCAAGGTCTCGTTGTCCTTGAATTCCTCGTAAGGAATGCTCTTGATGTGTGGTTTTCTTATTTCCATTCCAATGCTCCTTTCCGCCAGGCATAAGCCAAGCCTAAAACCAAAACCACCAGGAAGAAGCCGATGCTCACCAAAGCCAGTGAGCCGAACTGCTTCACGACAACGGCCCAGGGATAGAGCAACACGGTCTCAATGTCGAACATCAGGAAAAGGATGGCAAAGAGATAGTAGCCCGCATGCAAAGGCAACCAGCTGCTGCCGCGCGTGGGGATACCGCACTCGAAGGGCTCACCCTTTACCGGATTGTAGGAACGGGGACCGATGAGCTTGGCAATGACATAAGCGCCAAGCACCAGCGTGACAGCCGTCAACAAAACGGTGATGAATAAAATGAAGTTCATAAAAAAATGATAACGTTATTGAATATTCGCTTAAGTGCTTGCAAAGTTACTAAATCTTTCTGTAACATGAACACGATTTAGCCAAAAATGTTATCTCTGCTTGTCAATTCTGTGATATGAGGCGATTGGCATTATTACCACGGTTTGGTAAACACATTACCACAGGCTGGTAACGGCATTACCAAGGATTGGTAACAGCATTACCACGGGTTGGTAACAACGTCACTATCCTTTGTTCATCAGTACAAAGCCTCATCACTCTTCCTTTTTGTACTTACTCGGCGGCATGCCGAAATGCTTCTTAAACACCGTACTGAAATATTTGGAGTTCGGGAAACCGCAGCGAGTAGCCACGTCAAGGACGGGTACACCCTTCCGCAACAACGCCGCAGCCTGCTCCAATCGGATGAGACGCATGAACTCCTGCGGTGCCTTGCCGGTGAGCGTCTTCAGTCGGCCATAGAACAGCGTACGGCTCATGGCCATCTCACGACAAAGATGGTTCACGTCAAAGTCCTCCTCACTCAGATGGTCGAGCACCGTTTGGGTGGCCCGGTCGACGAAGGCTTGGTCAGCGGCGTTGAGCGTTACCGGTTGCTCTTCGGACAATGGTTCTTGACGGCTACGGCCTTGTGGAGTAGGGTGGGGCGCACCACCCGTGTGCACCGGTGACGGTTCTTTGGTATGGTGTGACACGGTTTGTGTTTCCCCGTCGTGAACCAATTGCAGGGCACGGCGCAAATAGTATTTGCTCAAGCGGCGGCGGTTGTCGATGACGTTGCGGATCTTCTTTGCCAGGATATCCGTGTCGAAAGGCTTGGAGATGTAGTCGTCGGCTCCCTTGTCCAAACCTTCGATCATGAAGTCCTTACCGACTTTGGCAGTAAGCAAAATGACCGGCAACCATGCCGTATCGGCATTTTCCTTCAGCCGACGGCAAAGTTCGTTGCCATCCATGCCACCCATCATCACGTCGGAAACCACGATGTCGCATGTGCCGTCACGCAGATAGTCCAAAGCCGCTTCGGCGCTCTCCTTTGTAATAATATGGTAGTCGCCGGAAAAAGACATACGCAAGTATCGCAATAACTCGATGTTGTCGTCGACAAAGAGGATGGTATCCTTGCCGTTCTCGTCGTCTTCCTCATCCTGCGGCAGATTTACTTCTGCTTCCGTCTTTGGCTTGTCCACTGTAAGATCACCCTTCAGCGTGTTTTCGTTTGCAGAGTCGGAACGAGCATCTATGACAGAATCTTTGAGTGACAGACTTGTTGCCATAGTAGTGTCTTCCCGACCCTGCTGCTTATCCAGCTCCGATGCCTCCGGGAAATAGCGGCTGCCGTCGGCAGGCAGATGCACGAAGAAGGTCGTACCCTCCTGTTCTTTGCTGGAGAACGTCAGCCTGCCGTGGTGCATCTCCACCAGTCTGCGACAGAGCATCAGACCCAGTCCACTGCCCATCTGCTTGGAGTTGATGCCATTGGAGGCACGATAGAAGCTGCGGAAGATATGTCTTTGATCGCTTTCGGGAATGCCCATCCCATCGTCGGCCACGCTGATGACGGTCTCACCGTGCTGTTGCCATGCCTTGAGATGGATGTGACCGCCCTCCGCCGTGTATTTGATGGCGTTGGAGATGAGGTTGTCGAAAAGTTTGTCGGCCATCATCGAATCGAGCCAGACCAAGGCCTCGCTCGGACAATCATCGAGCGCGAGCGTGATCTTCTTTTCCTGGGCAAGCAAGGCGAAGCGTGCGACTTGCTGTTCGAGCAGTGGTTTCAGTGCCATCGTCCTGACGTTTGGCTCGCTACTCCGCTGGTCGATCTTTTGGAAATCGAGCAGACCCGTGATCATCTTCAACAGCTTTGCACCGTTGCGGCGCGCGATGGAGAGATAGCGGGCAGACGGCGCGCTGAGCGTGCTGTCCTTGGCCATGTCGTCAAGAGGAGCCAGCACGAGACTGAGCGGCGTGCGGATGTCGTGTGCCGTGTTGACAAAGAACGAGATCTTCTCGTTGTAGTATCTCGACTCCAGTCGGTCGCGGTACCAGCGCCACGCCAGGTAGATGAGTGCCAAAGCGATGAGCAGATAGACCGTCCAAGCCAGGAAGGAGTTCCACCAAGGACGCTGGATGACAAGCGGAATATCCTTAGCGTCGATGACGCGACCGTCGGTACGACTGAGCGCACGGATGTGTAGCGTGTAACTTCCCGACGGTACATTGGTATATCTGAGGCTTTGCAGATGCGGCATCGCGATCCATTGCTTGTCATAGCCTTCAAGGAAATACTCGTAGCGGATGTCGTGTTGAAAGCGATAGTTGATGCATTCAAAGTTGACCGTGAAGGAATTTTGCGCATAGGGCAGACTGATGCGTCCCTCGCACAGCATGTCGAAGATACGTCGGCGCACGACACTGTCGTCTGCCAGCTTAGTATCGAGAGGCAGTATCGAAGTCACCCTGAGCTGTGCCGAATAGTGAGAGGGCAACACGGCAGCAGGGGCGAGCAGCACACCACCGTCGTTGCCTCCGAAGAGCAGCTTACCATCGGGCAGTTGCCAGCAGGCCATGCGGTTGTATTCCTGATCCAGTCCCTCGTAGGTGCTGAGCTGACGCACGCGTCGTGTACGGCCGTCGAAGCTACAGAGTCCGCGGTCGGTACTGACCATCAGCAGTCCTTGGACACCATGACAGATGCCTGCAATCGTGTTTGACTGTAGTCCTTGACGTGTGGAGATCTGCCAATATTTCTTGGTAAACGTATCGTAGTGGTAGATGCCGCCGCCGTCAGTTCCCAGCCAAAAGGCATGGTCGCCGTCGGCAATGATGGAGTTGATGAAACAACAGATGTCTTTGTCTCCGAAGTCGCCGGGATTGAAATAGTGGTTAAAACGCCATGTACGGACATCGATAACACAGAATCCCGACGTTGTACCCACCGCCATCTTGCCGCCAATGGCTGTCAGGCATTCTGCTTCCCGTATGGGCAAGTCGTGAGCTTTGCCATTGACAATGCAGGACAGCGGACCGTCGATAGCCCCCACCCACAGATGTCCAAGGTGGTCACAAGCCAAACTGGTAACATACTCTGACGGCAGGTTCCCCAACGACCGGCTATAGGTGGCCGTTGCTGTTCCCGTCGTGCTGACCGCAAAGACACCGTTGCCGTAGGTGCCTGCCCACACGCCACCACTGCCCGACGGGCACAGCGCCACCACCACGCGCCCTTGCAGGCTGTGCGTCCAGCGGCCGGAGACGGGATGATAGGCCGACAGACCGAGATTGGTACCGAACCACAGCGTACCGTCGGCAGTGGCGCAGACAGCATTCACGCTGTTGTCGAGCAGCGAGTTGACATCCTTATACTCATGCCGGAACAGCTGATAGCCCGCCCAGCGGGGCATAGCTATGTCGACACCTCCCGTGTAGCTGCCCATCCAAATGTTGTGTTGCCGGTCCACCGTGATGGTGTAGATACCGTTACCGCTCAGTGCGTTGCGCGTGTCATCCGATACGTTGAACAGCAGCCTGCCCTGCAATTTCTGACGGTCAAAAGCGTAGACACCCTCTCCGTCGACACCTACAAGCACCGTCGATTCCCCCAAAGAGGTGATGGCTCTGACGGGGTGCTGTATCTGTGGTAGCGGAGAGATTGCGACAGCACGATGGGCCTTGAGACTGTAGACACGAACACCCTGCACAAACGTGCCTAACCATAGCCGCTGCGAAGAGGCATCGAAATAGAGCGACTGTGCTTCCAGACCCTCCAGTCCCGCCAATGCTTTCCATTTTTTGCCGGACTGTGCGAGTATTGCTGAGGCTGTGGCGATGAAGAGCCGGTCATGGTTGTCAGCCGTGATCACGTTGACTTCCTGCGTGGGTCCGGCAAGCGACATGCGTCCATGAGCATAGCAATAAAGTCCGTTGCGCGCGGCCAGCCACAGCCGGTGGTGCCGGTCGATATACAGATCGTTGAGTTTGAGATAGCCCTGAAACCACTTGCTCAGACTCACCACATGCTCGAAGCGGTCCAAGGCCGAGCTATACCTATATATATTACCCTTGTTGTCGTAGGCATAGAGCGTGTCGCCGTCTTGCCGCAACGAAAAGATGCGGCCGGCGGCATTGCTGTAGACACGGTCGCTGCTGAGCCGGTAGACCTTCATCACGCTGCCGTTGTAGCGGTTGACACCGTTCTTTGTTGCGATCCACATCACGTCGTCGCGGTCCTGAAGGATCGAGAACACACGCATGTTGTCCAACCCCTCGGCCAGCCCTATGTGGCGGACCTGATAGGCGGGAGCAGGCATTGGAGTACTCTGTGCTGCTAAGGCTGTCAGCAGAAGACTCACTAATAATAATAGGTGTCGCAACTGTTTCATGTGGCAAATTTAATAAATAAGCGTTAATATTGTACCTTTTTCATGGTAAAAATGTCAGAAAAGAAACCTTTTTTGGCGGTGCTCGGTATCATTTCTATGAATATCATCGTAACTTTGCCAGCGTTATCACATCATCAGCAATTCATATCTTTATCAATTCATACCTATGACAAGAAGCAAAAACATACTGCTATTACTGGCCTGCTGGCTGTGCTCAGCATGGCTCGCAATACCTGCGGGAGCCGCTACAACGGCCGAAGAAATGAACATCGACGCCAAGGCATGGGCTTCGTCTGTCGTGCTCGGATGGAATCTCGGCAACAGTCTCGAAAGCAAGGGCAGCGACGAGACGGCTTGGGGCAACCCGAAGACGACACACGAGATGATCAAGGCCGTGAAGGCACAGGGCTTCAACTGCATTCGCATTCCCGTGCAGTGGGGCTGCCATCTCTCCGACGAGAAGACGATGACCATCGACAGCAAGTGGATGAACCGCGTGGAGGGGGTGGTCAACTACTGCTTGGACGAGAAGATGAAAGTCATTATCAACACGCACCACGAGGCTTGGCTGGAGCAGCATCCCTTCTATGCGCAACAGAAAGAAAACAACGAGAAACTTGCCGCGCTGTGGAAGCAGATCGCCACACGCTTCAAGGACTATGGTCCTGACCTGGCTTTTGCCGGTGTCAACGAGACGCAGGTCAACTGGCAGGCACCGACTCAGGAGCAGGCCGACGTGGAGAACAGCTACAACCAAACGTTTATCAACACCGTGCGCGCCACGGGTGGCAACAACGCCGAGCGCGTGCTCATCGTGCAGACCTACTCCTGCAATCCCGACTACGGCTTTCAGCATTTCGTCATCCCCAACGATCCGGCCAAAGACCGTCTGTGCGTTGAGTTCCACTACTACAATCCCTACAACTATTGCAGTGGCAAAGAGGGATGCTACTACTATTGGGGACAGGCCTTCAAAGACAAAGGCAAGATTTCTCCCGACGACGAGAGCCAGCTGACAAACACCTTCGACAAGGCCAAGACGCTGTGGGCCGACAAAGGCCTCGGTGTGATCATCGGTGAGTTGGGTGTCTCTACTCACTTCACCACCGACGATCGCGCTATACAACTCGACAATGAGAAATACTATCTCCAGCAGCTCGTCAAGGAGGCTCGCAAGCGTGGCTTTGCCCCCATCGTGTGGGACAACAACACGTTTGGCAACGGCAGTGAAATCTACGGCATCTTCAACCGTAATAATCATATGAGTGTCGACGCACCGTGGCTCTTGCAGGGCTTGCAGCTCGGAGCCGGGCTGGAGCCCTATAAGGAAAAGGCAGAGAATGGCGTCTTTTGGGAAGGTGATGCGCTGCTCAACTGGAGCGAGGGCCTGCAACTGAAAATTCCGGCAAATAAGTTCAACGGCTTCACTGCCAAGGGACGGCTGATGCTGACCATCGGGCAGGTGCCTTCGGCCGACTATGAGCAGTTGCAACTGATGTATGGCGACTGGAGCGGTAAAGTCAACTTCAAAATAAACGGTAAAAACTATAAGGGCAGTTATGATCCCAAAGCCGCTCAGGGCACCAATGATAGAACCTATTCGCTGAGCCTGAGCTTCGATGCCGCCACATTGGCAAAGCTACAAACCAAAGGCCTCATCATGCAGGGCTACGGCGTAAGACTGAAGAATGTGATCATCATGCCACAGGGCATGACCACCGCCATCTTCAATCTGGCCATGAGCGGCAACGGTCAGCAGAGGTGCTACGACCTTACCGGCAGAACCGTTCCCGACAGCTTTCGCGGTCTGATCATCAAGGACCGTCAGCTCTGTCTCGCAAGATAAGATTGCTTCGTTCAACAATTGGTATATATAACAGGCTTCATTTGTTCTCAGGATAACCATCATCCCTCCTGCTCACGCCATTGAGTCAGGAGGGATGTTTGCACTGATCAGTATAAAAAACAATTGCGTTTACTTGCAAAATCCAAAGTTTCTTCTTATCTTTGCTATTGAAAGGAAACGTAACAAGTGTAAAATATGGAAAATACAGTAAGAACACGACCGGAAGCTATAGCAAGATTTAAAGCTGCTAAAGAAAGGAAAAGAATAGTGGTAGAAGAGCTTAAAAAGGAATTGAGCGAAAGTTTCGAAAAACGTACCGGCAAGAAACCTACCTCTTTCTTTGTGCTATGAAGGCTCTTGATTTAAACCAGATGAACAGAAATGCCCCGTATCATCTGGATAAAGCAGCAAGGCCAAACTATTACCACTTTATATCAAAAGTGGGAGCAGAGTTTGTTATAGGGTTCGATGAAGATGATTTTATATCTTCAGAATCCTACCAGTTCATTATTGTGAAAGCTAATGATGTCCCTTCACCTATGGATAAAGGAGTAAGGGATACTGTTTTCGTTGTCATCCAAGAGTTCTTTCGTGCCAACAACTCTGTTATGCTCTACATCTGTGACACGGGAGATGGCAAACAAGCTATGCGCAGCCGATTATTCCACTATTGGATTTCATCATTCCTTGACAAAGGTAAGTTTACCGTTCTGCAATCATCAGTAAAAGATGAAGAAGGTATCGATAATTATTATGCCATCATCACAAGAAACGACAATCCTCATGCCAAGGAGGCTATCAACGAATTTTGGGAAACTACATATCTTTTCAGTCAAAAGCCAAAAGGGTAATAGACTACTTTAATAATACCATGCGAGAATGAGATATTCTCGCTTTTTTTGTTTCTATTACATCTCCGCCGACACCGCTTTTGTCAGCTACGAAACCTTCATTGTCAGTATTCTAACCTCTGTCAGACATATAAAACCTAACTTTGCAACCAGCTTAATAACACCGAAATAAGTAAAACCTAAGTATACAGACAATGAAGAAAAGTAATCGGAATCTTCTGTGCATGACCAGCGTCTGCGCCGCTCTTCTTGCTCTCAACGTCCAGCCTGCTTTCAGTGCTGAGACTCCGGGAGTGAGCACCACGCAACAGAGTCATGCGATTCAGGGTACCGTCACCGACGGCAATGAACCCATCATTGGCGCCAGCGTGATGGTGAAAGGTAAAAACCAAGGTGCTGTCACCGACATGGACGGTCACTTCACCCTCGACGTAGCGCCCGGCACGGAACTCGTCATCTCTTATCTGGGTTATCAGCCCAAGACCGTGAAAGCCGCAGCAGGCATGAAGGTCACCCTCAGCGAGGACAGCAAAAACCTCAAGGAGATTGTCGTCACCGCGCTTGGCATCAAGCGCGACCGCAAGGCACTGGGCTACGGTCTCAGTGAGATCAAAGGCGAAGAACTCACGAAAGCAAAGGAGACCAATGTCATCAACTCGCTCGCCGGTAAGGTCGCCGGCCTCGTGGTGCAGAACACGGCTGGTGGTGCCAGCGGTTCCACACGCGTGCTGCTCCGTGGTAACACCGAGATGACGGGCAACAACCAGCCGCTCTATGTCGTCGACGGCGTGCCTTTGGACAATACTAACTTCGGCAGTGCCGGACAGGCAGGCGGTTACGACCTCGGTGACGGCATCTCGGCGATCAACCCCGACGACATCGAGACGATGACCGTCCTCAAAGGTCCTGCTGCCTCCGCACTCTACGGCAGCCGCGCCTCCCATGGCGTGATCCTCATCACCACAAAGAAAGCTGCCAAGGACAAGGTAAGCGTGGAGTACAACGGTAGCATCACCATGGACAAGCAACTGGCCAAATGGGACAACATCCAGCAGGTCTATGGTATGGGCAACGGCGGACAGTATCTCGAAACAACCACTTCCGGTACCAACATGAGCTGGGGACCGAAGGCCGACGATTATCTCGTGAAGTACTTCGACGGTCAGCAGCGTCCTTTCCAGATCTGGCCCAACAACACTTCGAACTTCTTCCGCACGGGTCTCACCGCACAAAACACCGCCGTGCTCTCCGTCAGTTCGGGTAAGACAGGCGTGCGCTTCTCCATGACCGACATGCGCAACAAGGACATCCTGCCCAACACCCACATGAACCGCGACAACTTCAACCTGCGTGCCACCACATCGGCCGGACCCGTAGACTTTGACTTCACCGCCAACTACACACGCGAGAATGTGAAGAACCGTCCGGCGCTCGGCGACTCGCAGAGCAATGTCGGCAAGAACCTGATGACGCTCGCCTCTACCTACAACCAGGCGTGGCTGCGCACCTATCAGAACGCCGACGGCACCTATGCCAACTGGAACGGACTCGACCAATACAACAAGAACCCGTACTGGGACCTGTACAAGAACAAGAATACTTCCGCCAAGGATGTCTTCCGCTTTACCGGTAAGGCTATCTGGAACATTGCCGAAGGACTGAAACTCCAGGGAACTGTGGGTACAGACATCAACAACATGACTTTCGACGACTTCGTGGCAAAGACCACGCCGGGCCAGGCTGCCGGTTCACTGACCAATCAGGTGTTCCACAACCGCACGCTCAATGCCGAGCTCCTCATGCTCTACAACCATAGCTGGGGCGACTTTGACCTCAACGCTACACTGGGCGGCAACATCTTCAAGGTCGACAACAAGACCTACACCATGAAGGGGCTCAACCAGCAGATGATGAACTTGGAGACGATCATGAACTACTCCGAGCAACACGTACAGCAAGACACTTATAAGAAGCAGATCAACTCACTCTACGGCAGCGCCTCGCTGGGATATAAGCATACCTATTATCTCGAGGGCACGCTGCGTGGCGACAAGAGTTCTACCCTGCCTCTTGACCACAACACCTACGTCTATCCTTCTGTATCGGGCAGCATGGTGTTCTCGGAATTCATCAAGAACAAGCACATCATCAGCTTTGGTAAGGTGCGCGCCTCTTGGGCAAAGGTGGGTAGCGACACCGATCCTTATCAGCTCGCGCTGAACTACGCTACGGCAAAGTACAGTTATCCGGGCTTTACCATCGGCATGATCAACAACTACACGCAGCCCAACAAGGACCTCAAGCCTACGATGACCAGCTCCTATGAGCTCGGTTTGGAGATGAAGTTCTTCAACTATCGCATGGGACTCGACGTCACTTACTACAATCAGAACTCACGCGATCAGATCATCCGTCTGGCTTCCTCTTCCACCAGCGGCTATGCCAACCGACTCATCAACGCCGGTGAGATTCAGAACCGCGGCGTGGAGATTGCCCTCAACGGACGTGCACTGCAGCTCAAGGACTTCGCTTGGGACTTGGGCGTGAACTTCTCCAAAAATAATAATAAGGTGAAGAAGCTCGTCGACGGTATGGACTATTTCGAGCTTGAGAAGGCCACCTGGTGCGGCGTGAGTGTCGGCGCTGAGGTCGGACAGAACTATGGTTCCATCGTCGGCAAGGACTTCAAGCGCACCGCTGACGGTCAAGTCATCATCAACTCTGAGACCGGTATGCCGATCATCGACGACAAGACCCACGTGCTCGGCAACGCTTCTTGGGACTGGACAGGCGGTTGGTACACCACCTTCTCTTACAAGAACTTCCGCCTTTCGGCTTCCTTCGACGTAAAGGTTGGCGCTGATCTCTTCTCCATGTCCATGCGCTCGGCCTACCAGACCGGTAAGGCCAAGGAAACACTCGCCGGACGTGAGGAGTGGTATCAGTCCGAGGAAGCACGTCTCGCCGCCGGAAAGACCATCGCAGAGTGGCGCGCTGAGGGCAAGGCCCGCGGCTATGTTGTTCCAGGTGTCATCGAGCAGGCCGACGGCAGCTTCAAGCCTAACGACATCCCCGTCAACCCCGAAGCCTATTGGAAGAGTGCTGCCGACAACGCTCCTTCGATGTTTATCTATGACAACTCCTATGTCAAGTGCCGTGAGATCACCTTCGGCTACACCTTCCCCGAGAAGATGCTGGGCAGCTTCGTCAAAGGACTCACCGTTAGCTTCGTAGCCCGCAACCCGTTCATCGTGTGGAAAAATATCCCCAACATCGACCCCGACTCCGGCTACAACACCTCCGGACTCGGACTGGAGTATGGCTCTCTGCCCTCCCGCCGCAGCTACGGTCTCAACGTCAACGTGAAGTTCTAAACAACGAATGGCAGAAACAACCACTCCATTCCTAAAATATCAAGCAATCATGAAATCACTCATCAAGAAACATACAGCTAAGGGTCTGCTCTCTCTGGCCTTCGCATTGCCTCTGGCGTGCGGCGTGATGACATCGTGCTCCGACGACCACATGGCTTCTGTCAACACTGATGACAGCAAGAGCGAGACCATCGACCCCAACAACCAGCTGACTACGGCACTGCTACAGACCTATGGCGACTTTAGCCTCATGGACACCTACCGAAGCTATATCACCGGGTTCACACAGCACTTCGCCGGTGCCTGGAACGTGACTAACTATGCCGGAAGTGTACACGCCAACGACGACCAGAGTCGTCTGCTCTGGGATCGATACTACTCCGTGGCCATCAAAAACCTCGTCGACGCCATCAACGCCACACAGGAAGGCCAGCCCGCCCTCAACGCTGCACTGCGCATCCACCGCGTCTACCTGATGTCGGTGCTCACCGACACCTATGGCGACATTCCCTACTCCGAGGCCGGACTGGGATATATCAAAGGCATCTCCAACCCCGTCTATGACAAGCAGGAGGATATCTACAACGCTTTCTTCACTGAGCTCAAGGCTTGTGTCGACCAACTCGACAATGCCAACGACCGCATCACGGGTGATGTGACCAGTCTGAAGGGTGACCGCCAGGCTTGGCAACGCTATGCCAACAGTCTGCGCCTGCGCTTTGCCATGCGCATCTCCGACGTCAATCCCGAGAAAGCAAAACAGGAGTTCGAGGCAGCGCTCAATGATCCGCACGGCTACATCGCCGACGCTTCGCAAAACGCTTACGTCATCTATGCCAACGAGCCCTTTACGCTCTATAAGGGCGCTGAGGAGTATGACTTTCGCGTCAACGCGCTCGGCGAGATCCTCTACGGCCAGGATCCTACGTCCCCGACGTTCATTAGTTCCACCTTCTTTGATTTGATGCAACAGACTGGCGATCCGCGCCTGTACCGTATCTGCCGCCACTACATCAACACGAAGCGCTCTGAGATCACGCCCGACCGCGAGGGCAACCACGATCTCACCGACGAGGTGGTCGCTTACCTCAAGCGCAACAACACCGCAGAGGCACCCTGTGATCCGGGAGCTGCATGGTGGAACAACTGGATCAACGCTCCGGCCAACTCCGAGATTCCTACTTTGGATAAGCTGGTCAAGGACGATCCTGCTGCAGGATATGACCAAAGCAATTTCAATGCACGCATGATGCGACCCGCGCTCAACATCGACTTCGAGATGCCTGACCGTCCCGGCATTCTCATCACCTCGGCCGAAGTTGACTTCCTCAAGGCGGAAGCTAAGACCAAAGGGTGGAATGTCAGTGGCGACGCCGAACAGCTCTACGACGACGGCGTGCGCGCCTCGATGAAGATGCTCAACGATTACTATCTCACGGCATCGGAGAAGATCTCCGACGAAGAAATCAGCAAGTTCATAGCTGCCAACCCGCTCGGCAACAATCCTAAGGAGTCGATCAACACGCAGGCTTGGATCCTGCACATGATGAACCCCGCCGAGGCGTGGGCCAACCTGCGCCGCAGCGACTATCCGGTGCTCAAGGATCGCTCAAAACTGGCTAAGTTCGAGAGCGACTTCACCTACGACGACAAGAATCTCACCACGCCGGTACGCCTGAAGTACCCGATGCTCGAATCGAAATACAACAGCAAGCACTACGACGAGGCACTGCAGCGCATGGGCGGCAACGACGACTGGCACCACCGCCTGTGGTGGGACACCAAGGACATCAATGTCAAATAGACTTCATCGACCTGGTCCGACAGCGCCATGCAGCCTGCCGGGCCAATAGAACAACAAACAATTCAAGACAACGACAACCATGAAAACAATCAAGCATATCGCTCTGCGTGCTTTCGGACTGCTGATGATGGCCTGTGCCGCCACAGCGTTCACAGCCTGCTCTTCCGACGATGATCCGTTCTTCACTGCCGAGGAGACCGACGCACCGCGCATCCTCAACACCAACATCCCTGAGTGGAAGGATGGTCAGCCACAGGTGCTCGTCACGCAAAGCCGTACCAGTAATTTCGTGTTTAACATCATCGCTACGCCACGCGACTACACGACGATCTCGTGGTACCTCGACGGACAGCTTATCCACGAGGGCGACTCTATCGACCAGCCGTTGCTCGCCGGTGACCATGAACTGAAGATCGTGGCCACAACGACCAAGGGGCTCTCCACCTCACGCACGACACGTGTGGTGATCACGCCCGCCGACGGCGATCCTGTGTTGGGTACCAAGGCCAAGGATCTGTGGGTGGCACCAGGAGCAAAAACCACAATCCACGGCTGCACCCACCTCGACAAGGTCGCCAAAGTGTTCATCGGTGGCAAAGAGGCTTCCATCGTCAGTGCAGAGAACGGCAATCTGACGCTCACCATGCCGGCCGACCTGACTGAGGGCGACTACCGTGTGGTGCTCCAGGACGCTGCCGGACAGCAGTATGGCGGCGGCACGATCAAGATCACCAACGAGCCGTATCCCGACAAGAGCGAGACGCTGTGGGAAGGCAGCTTCAACGTCACGTGGGGCACACCGTTCGACGCGCTCAAGGACGACTTCATCAACCATGTCCACGCTGGTACAATCCTGAAAGTCTATGTCAACGGCGACGGTCAAGGCACGGCAACCACAGCATGGTGGAACAACCTGCTCACGGGCAAGGGAGATCCTGAGCGTGGTGACATCACGATCAGTGGCAGTCAGGTACTCGAGTACGAGCTCACCGACCTCTCCATCCAACTTCTCAAGGAACAAAACGGTTTCCTGATGGTTGGAAACGGATACACCATCACTAAGGTGACGGTGGAATAAACCTACAAAAAAACGCCGAGATCCCTCATAACCGCCATGGTTGTGAGGGATCTTTTTGTTCAAGAGAGACTTCGAACACCCTTTATACGCATTACTCCCAATGCAATTAGTCCGTCAAAGGATCAATCCAACAGAAGTAGTTATGCCAAAGAGGAACATATTTCGGGCGGTTTCTCCCAACACCTTATTTAATTCACGTCCATGATCGATCTTCAACAGATGGACGAAAGCCAGCGTATGCAAGGGCAGATAGACGATCAACGGAAGAAGGAAAGCCCATAGATGACCTTCAACGATAAAGACGATATTCAACAGCAACGCCACTACGCCGGACAGGAGATAGAGGATCTCGCCTCCGCGATGGCCGACTCTGACGACCAGCGTCATTTTTCCGTCGCGCCGGTCATTGTCGATGTCGCGATTGTTGTTGATTAATAATAAGGTGTCGATGACAAAACCGCAGGCCAACGAAGCCAGGAACACGGTCAGCGTCACCGTTCGCGGAGCCTCCGGCAAACAAAGATAATAGGTCAGACAAACGGGAACGATGCCAAAGAATACCAGTACGAGCATGTCGCCCAAGCCCAGATAAGAGAGCTTGGTGGTATAAAGGAAACAGAAGAGCACGCACAGTGCACCGACGAGAATCATCTCCAGTCCACCAAACAACACCAAGGGCAAGCCGACAACACAGCCGAGTGCCGTGGTGATGAGCAGTGCCTTGCGCATGGCACCTTCGGTCACCCACCCCATAGAGCAGGCACGCTGCGGGCCGAGTCGCGTTGCCGCATCGTCGTTGCCACGCTTGAAATCGAAATAGTCGTTGACGAAGTTGGCATCTATCTGCATGATAAACGCAAAGAGAAAGCACAGCACACAAGGCAACCAGGCTATCGCCCAGCCATGATCAGCTATCGTCAATGCCGTGCCGATCATCACCGGCACAGCAGCCCCCGTCAATGTCTTGGGGCGCGCGGCTAACAGCCAGGCACGGAAGGAATTAGTTTTTACGTTATTTTCTTCTATCATCTTCTTGTCTGTATTTAATCTGTCGATCAGAGTGAAAAAGCGACAGCCTCCCTGACCGTATTCAACAAAAAGAGCCTCAGCCTACGATAAGCATCGTCGACTGAGGCTTTTTCATAATTATGATTACTGTCAGGCATAATCTCCTACGCACGCTTTCGTAATGCTGCCGGAGGGTCTTCCTGACGGAAAATCATGGTCTTTGCTCATCCCGCGAGCGTTTAGAACTCAGCGTTTTTCGGCGTACGTGGGAAAGGAATGACGTCACGGATGTTCTGCATACCCGTCACGAAGAGGATCAGACGCTCAAAGCCCAAGCCGAAACCAGCATGAGGACAAGAACCGAACTTACGTGTATCGAGATACCACTTGTAGTTGTTCTCATCCATGCCGCGAGCCTCGATCTCGTCGAGCAACTTCTGATAGTTCTCCTCACGGACCGAACCGCCGATGATCTCGCCAATGCGCGGGAAGAGCACGTCAGTGCCCTGCATTGTCTTGCCGTCGGCATTCTTCTTCATGTAGAACGCCTTGATCTCGGAAGGATAGTCGGTCATGATCACCGGACGCTTGAAGTGCTGCTCTACGAGGTAACGCTCATGTTCACTGCTGAGATCCATGCCCCAACCGGTGACAGGGAATTCAAACTTATGTCCGTCCTTGACAGCCTGCTCCAGGATGCGGATGCCCTCGGTATAAGGCAGGCGTACGAAGTCCTCCTTGATGACAGACTCCAACGTAGCGATCAGCGTCTTGTCGATCATCTTGTTGAGGAACTCCAAGTCGTCCTTGCAGTTGTCCAAAGCCCACTTCACGCAGTACTTGATGAAGTCTTCCTCAAGATCCATCAGCTCATCCTTGTCGATGAAGGCAACCTCCGGCTCGATCATCCAGAACTCAGCCAAGTGACGCGGCGTGTTGCTGTTCTCAGCACGGAAGGTAGGACCGAAGGTGTAGATGGCGCCCAAGGCTGTGGCACCGAGCTCACCCTCAAGCTGACCGCTCACGGTGAGGTTGGTCTTACGTCCGAAGAAGTCTTTGTCATACTCCACCTTGCCACTCTTAGCCACACGGTCGAGGTCGAGGGTAGTCACCTGGAACATAGATCCGGCACCCTCAGCATCACTGGCGGTGATCAGCGGCGTGTTGAAGTAGTAGAAGCCATGGTCATGAAAATACTTATGGATGGCGATAGCCATGTTGTGACGGATGCGGAAGACAGCGCCGAAAGTGTTGGTACGCAGACGCAGGTGAGCGTACTGGCGCATATACTCAAAGCTCTGACCTTTCTTCTGCATAGGATAGTCGCTCGGGCAACCGCCGTAGAGCTCCAACTCAGAAGCCTGGATCTCGCAGGTCTGTCCTTTGCCCTGGCTCTCGACGAGCTTACCGGTAGCACGGATGCACGCACCGGTAGTGATGCTCTTGAGCAACTCCTCATCCACCGTCGAAGGATCAACGACAATCTGAATGTTCTTAATGGTCGAACCGTCGTTCAAGGCAATGAAGTCCACCGCCTTGCTGCTACGATGCGAGCGCACCCAGCCTTTGACAGTCATCTCTTTTCCAAAGTCGGTGCTCCGCAGGGCATCAACCACTTTTGTTCTACTCATGATATGTCTCTCTTTGTTGATTCAAACATACTGTTCACAAACTCTCATTACTCGAACATGCCACTGCGCAGCATCTCCACCTCTTTCTCGGTGAGGAAGCGCCAGTCGCCGCGGCGTACGTTCTTCTTGGTCAGTCCGGCAAACTGCACGCGGTCGAGTTTCACGACACGGTAGCCCAGACTCTCGAAGATACGGCGCACGATACGGTTCTTGCCGCTATGGATCTCGATGCCCACCTGGCTGTGGTCGCGATCGTCGGCATACTCGATAGCGTCAGCATGTACCTCGCCATCCTCGAGTTCAATGCCCTCAGCGATCTTCTGCAGATCCTCTGCTGCCACGTTCTTGTCGAGGAAGACATGATACACTTTCTTCTTGAGGAACTTAGGATGCGTCAGTTTGCTGGCCAGCTCACCGTCGTTGGTCAGTAACAGCACACCGGTGGTGTTGCGGTCCAGACGGCCTACGGGATAGATGCGCTCCGGACATGCGTCCTTCACGAGATCCATCACAGTTTTGCGCTGCTGAGGATCATCACTGGTAGTGACGTAGTCCTTCGGCTTGTTGAGCAGCACATATACTTTCTTCTCAAGTGTGACAGGCTGATCGTGGAACTTCACGACATCAGAGCGGAGCACCTTGGTGCCGAGCTCGGTGACGACCTTGTCATTAACCGTCACCACACCTGCCTGAATGAACTCATCAGCTTCACGACGAGAGCAGACGCCGGCGTTGGCCAGATATTTGTTCAGGCGGATCGGCTCGTTCGGGTCGATGTTCTCCTCCTTGTACTCGATGCGCTTCTTCATGCTGTACTTAGCATTGGGATCATATCCCGGACGGTGCTGTCCATAGCCGCCTTGACGGTTGTAGCCGCCCTGACGGTTATAACCGCCCTGGCCCTGCTGACGGTAACCGCCTTGCTGACGATAGCCGCCCTGCTGACGGGACTGATAGCCACCCTGACCCTGCTGGCGATAACCGCCCTGCTGACGGGACTGATAGCCGCCCTGGCCCTGCTGACGATAGCCGCCCTGCTGCCGGGGCTGGTAGCCGCCCTGCTGGCGAGGCTGGTAACCACCCTGCTGGCGAGGCTGATAACCACCCTGCTGACGGGACTGATAGCCACCCTGCTGGCGAGGCTGATAACCGCCTTCGCGCTGCTGATAGCCACCCTCTTCATTATTGTTGTTGTAGCGCGGACGCTGCTGATAGCCACCCTGGCGCTGCTGATAGCCGCCCTGGCGCTGCTGGTAGCCGCCCTGACGCTGCTGATAGCTGCTGCGGGGACGCTGCTCGCCACCCATCAAGCCGGCACCGAAGCCTTCGGGACGGAAGCTGCTGCCCTCGTCACGGCTGGCACTCTTGTCAGAGCTGAAAGTGCGCTGTGTATGAATACGTGGACGCTGTACGCGGCCATTGACGTAATCTCTCTGATAACCTTGTTGTGGACGATAGCCTTCACGGCTTGCATCGCTACTCTGCTTAGGCTGTACGGACGAATCCTGTGTGTTCTTTTCTAATTCTTCTGCCATAATAGTTACATTGTGTAGCCTCTCGGCTTACTTGTTAATACTCTTGAAAATGATACTCTAAAAATGATATTATAATAATGTGTAATATGAAAACAAATCTTTAGACGTGCGATTACATACCCGTGTAGTTCATCGGTGTGATCGCCATCAGCTCAGCCTTCACGTCATCACTGACGTTGAGTGTCTGGATGAAGTCGTGGATGGTCTGCTCCGTCATCACGTTGTTGGTGCGGGTCAGCGCTTTCAGAGCCTCATAAGGATGAGGGTAGCCCTCACGGCGCAGGATGGTCTGGATAGCCTCAGCCACCACGGCCCAGGTATTGTTCAAGTCCTCTGTCATCTTCTCCTGGTGGAGGATGAGCTTGCGAAGACCCTTCAGCGTGCTCTCGATGGCGATAACGCTGTGACCCATAGGCACGCCGACATTGCGGAGCACAGTCGAGTCGGTAAGGTCGCGCTGCAGGCGGCTCACCGGCAACTTGGCTGCGAGGAACTGCAGGATAGCGTTGGAGATGCCGAGGTTACCCTCACTGTTCTCGTAATCGATCGGATTGACCTTATGCGGCATAGCACTGGAACCGACCTCTCCCTTCTTGATCTTCTGCTTGAAGTAGTCCATGGAGATATACATCCAGAAGTCGCGGTCGAGATCGATGATGATGGTATTGATGCGGCGCATCGCATCGAAGATGGCGCCGAGATAGTCATAGTTACTGATCTGTGTGGTCCACTGCTCACGCTCCAGTCCGAGTTTCTCGCTGACGAAGCGGTTGGCGAAAGCCTTCCAGTCATAGTTGGGATAAGCCACATGGTGGGCATTGAAGTTGCCCGTCGCGCCACCGAACTTTGCTGTAATCTTGCAGGCCTTCAGGCTGTTGAGCTGTTCTGTCAGACGATAGACATAGACCATGATCTCTTTGCCCAGGCGTGTGGGTGAGGCAGGCTGACCGTGTGTCTTGGCAAGCATAGGTACGTCTTTCCACTCATCGGCATATTGCTGTAGCTGAGCGATGAGCTCTTCGACCAAAGGATAGTAGACATCGTGCAGTGCCTCCTTCAGCGAGAGGGGCACGCTGGTGTTGTTGATATCCTGAGAAGTCAGACCGAAGTGGATGAACTCCTTGTAGGCATCCAAGCCTCCGATCTCGTCGAAGCGCTCCTTGATGAAATACTCCACGGCCTTGACATCGTGGTTAGTGATCTTCTCGATGTCCTTGACACGTTGAGCGCTCTTCTCGTCGAAGTTGCGATAGATGTCGCGCAAGCGTTCGAAAAGGTTGTGATCGAAGTTCTTCAGTTGCGGCAAAGGCAACTCGCACAGAGTGATGAAATACTCCACCTCTACACGAATGCGGTAGCGGATCAGTGCGTATTCAGAGAAGTAGTTGGCCAAAGGCTCTGTCTTGCTTCTATAGCGACCATCGATAGGCGAGATGGCCGTCAATGTATCCAGATTCATAATGCTGTTAATAAGCTGTGATAATACGTATTATATTCTATTCTGCAAAATTACTAATTTATTTCGACATCTAATAAAAGTGTAGTGAAAAAGATAATTAAAAAGGAAAAAAGAAAGAAAATAGGGGAGAAAAGGCGAGCAACGGAAAGACATCAAGCGCATCTACGCAGCAGAAGCCTACAGAACCAAGCACAACCCTTCCAGCCCGCAAGCGACTATACGAAAGAACCAAGCACACACATTGTCAACCCATAAGCGACCACGCACACGCTAAGCACCGCGGAGAAAGTTCTTTAAAAAAGAAGTATGCTGAAACGGGAGTCAAAGACAAAGCACTTTGACGTGGGCGTTGACGGATTCGAACCGCCGACCCTCTGCTTGTAAGGCAGATGCTCTAAACCAACTGAGCTAAACGCCCGATATAAAAATCCCCGCAATCCCGAAGGACTACAGGGACCACCCCTACGTGGGCGTTGACGGATTCGAACCGCCGACCCTCTGCTTGTAAGGCAGATGCTCTAAACCAACTGAGCTAAACGCCCCTATCTCGGATTGCGGGTGCAAAGGTAACACAATTATTTCATCCCACCAAACTTTTGGCAAGAAAAAAGTGTAAGGGCACAAAAAAGCCTCTGCGCTGCTGAATGAAAAGACAGAAGCGCAGAGGCTGATATAGAGGGGATGACAACCATAGAACTTATAGAGCCATAGAAGCTATAGAGCCCATAGAAACTATAGAATCCCATAGAGCTTATAGAAACCAGAGACACTATAGGAGCCATAGACCTCCATCGCTCAATCATCATCATCTCCCGAAACATTCTCCCCGCAGTCTCCTCCACGAAGGTGTCAGTGGTGTGCAGATCTCCTCCTTTCCCCTTGGGGAGAGGACGGGGGCAGGGGGAGAAGAGAGGCTGGTCTTTTACTTCTTGATCATCTCCACCGATCTCTTGAGGAACTCGTCGAGGGCTTTGCCCTTGAGCATACCGTTCTGCAGGAGAGCCAGGTCGATGAGCTGATGCACGATCTTGTTGTCCTTGGCATAGTCGCAGAGGATCTTGTTCTTCTTATCGCGCTGCTCGTTGACAGCCTTCTCCGTCTTTTCGAGATCGTCTTTTTCCTCTTTGGTGATCTCCTCTGGTTTCTTCTTGCTCTGACTCTGATGAAGGGCTGCAAGACGAGCCTGCTGGCCTTTGAGCTCACTCTCGATCGGCTTCAAGGTTTCGTCGGTGGCCTTGCGGGTTTCGTCGAGCACCTCTTTCACGAGAGCGTGGTCGGTGTTGAGTACCACCGTGTAGCTGTCCGGCATCTGACCATAGAAGCTCATTCCCGGCTGGAAGTGGCTCATATCCTTCATACGACGCATGTACTCACTCTCCGTGATCAGCACCGGCTGAGCCTGCTCGCCGAGTGCCTCCATGTCGACGTTGAATGTAGCCTTGGTGTCTACAGGCATCTGCGAGCGGAACACCTCTGACAGTTTGTCGCGGTCGTCGGCTTCCAGAGCGCTCTTCTTTGCGTCCTCCTTTTGGATGAGACGGTCGATGATGTCAGCGTCGACACGTGCGAAGCGGCTCTTCTCCAGCTTCTGCTCAAGCATCGACACCATCGGCATGTCGAGCTGGCCGTCCATCAGCAGCACGCTGTAGCCCTTGTCCTCGGCAGCCTTTATATAAGAATACTGGTCGTTCTTGTTGGTGGCATAGAGATAGACGAGGTCACCGTTCTTATCGGTCTGGTTGTCCTTTATGAGCGTCTTGTACTCCTCCATGGTGAAGTACTTGCCATTGATGTCCTTGAACAGCGCGAAGTCCTTGGCACGGTCGTAGAAGTCCTCCTGCGAGAGCATGCCGTAGTTGATGAAGAGCTTCAGGTCGTCCCACTTAGCCTCATAGTCCTTGCGGTCGTCCTTAAAGGTCTGCTGCAAGCGGTCTGCCACCTTCTTAGTGATATATGTCGAGATCTTCTTCACGTTGGCATCGCTCTGCAGATAGCTGCGGCTGACGTTTAACGGGATATCCGGCGAGTCGATGACACCATGGAGCAGCGTCAGGAAGTCCGGCACAATGCCCTCTACCTGATCCGTGACGAAGACCTGGTTGCAATAGAGCTGGATCTTGTTGCGCTGCAGGTCGAGATTGCTGTGGACGCGCGGGAAGTAGAGGATACCCGTCAGATGGAACGGGAAGTCGACGTTGAGGTGAATCCAGAACAGCGGCTCGTCCTGCATCGGATAGAGCGTACGGTAGAAGTTCTTATAGTCCTCGTCTTTCAGTGTCGACGGTGTCTTGGTCCACAGAGGTTCCACGCTGTTGATGATGTTGTCGTCCTGCGTCTCCACTTCCTTGCCATCCTTCCATTCTGTCTTCTTGCCAAAGGCGATAGGCACTGCCATGAACTTGCAGTACTTGTTGAGCAAGGCGGTGATGCGCGTCTTCTCAAGGAATTCCTTGCAGTCGTCAGAGATGTGCAGCACGATGTCGGTACCGCGGTCAGCCTTCTCAGTCTCCTCAAGCGTAAACTCTGGTGAGCCGTCGCATGTCCAGTGCATGGCTTGTGCGCCCTCCTGATAGCTCTTGGTGATGATCTCGACCTTGTCAGACACCATAAAGCTGGAGTAGAAGCCGAGTCCGAAGTGTCCGATGATGGCATTGGCCTCATCCTTGTATTTCGTCAGGAAGTCAGTGACACCTGAGAAAGCGATTTGGTTGATGTATTTGTCGATCTCCTCAGCGGTCATACCGAGTCCGCGGTCGCTGATGGTCAGCGTCTTGGCATCTTTGTCGAGCTTGACGTGAATCGTCAGGTCGCCGAGCTCGCCCTTGAAGTCGCCCTTCTGCGCCAATGTCTTCAACTTCTGCGTAGCATCGACAGCGTTGGAGACCATTTCACGCAGGAAAATCTCATGATCGGAATACAAGAACTTTTTGATGACGGGGAAAATGTTCTCTGTTGTAACCCCAATATTACCTTTTTTCATGGTACGCTTTCTTATTAGTTTTTGCCGATAAAAATGCAAAAAGCGTGCCACGAAGATTTTTTTGAAATTTTACCGAAATGTTGACAATACTTTGAAAGAAAATTGTTATATTTGCAACATAGATTCATTTCAATAGGTTAAGGTTAGTTTTTTTAAAAGGTTAAAGGCCCCAATCAGAGTAGTGATTACTGTGGATTGGGGATTTTTGTTTAATCTATTGACAATGATCTGCTCTGAGAATCGATTCTTTTGAGTCAAACGGCTTGCCGGCCATGATTTCGTGAATTTCGTGCTTTTTTTTGTAATGCGTTGATGGCTAATGCGTTATATCAACGTTGCTTCTTTGCTATTTGCAAAATTATTGGGAATTACCACAGAAACAGTCCAATAATCCTGTCATCTCGGTGGATTGATGCTGTCATCTCGGTGAAATGAGAAGGTCATCTCGGCAGGATGACAGGATCAAATCACCGAGATGACATGGTCAAACCGCCGAAATCATAAAAAGACGAAGCAAAACACACCAAGTCACACCATCGTTTTTATCTGGAAGCAAAAATGATTTTTTTGCGTTTTGTCAGTTTTTATTGGGTCTATATCCTTTACACCTTATTTATATATAGGGCGCTTCAAGCTGGGACACAGACAAGATGTCACGTCGAAGTCTGCCACTCTTGTCAGTGTGGAGGCTACTTTCCTTTTGGCACGATTTTGGCAATTACACGGTTGGTTAGCGAAACGCAACAACCAATTTGAAGTTAAACATAAAAAACATAGCAATTATGACAATTAAACCATTAGCAGACAGAGTGCTGGTACTTCCTGCACCAGCTGAGGAGAAAGTAGGTGGAATCATCATTCCTGACACAGCCAAGGAGAAACCACAGCGCGGCGAGATCGTTGCCGTAGGCCAAGGCACTAAAGACGATCCTATGGTTCTGAAGAAGGGCGACACCGTGCTCTATGGCAAATATGCCGGAACAGAGCTGGAGGATGGCGACAAGAAATACTTGATGATGCGTCAGAGCGACGTGCTCGCTGTCGTAGAGGACTAAAGATCTGCCGAGCGCAGACATCTGTTTTCACTCAATCAGTTTACTATTATCATAACATTAAAAATAGGAAATCACAACTATGGCAAAGATTATCAAATACAATACAGAAGCCCGCAACCTCATCAAGGCTGGTGTTGACCAGTTGGCCAACGCTGTAAAGGTTACACTCGGTCCTAAGGGCCGCAACGTCATCATCGAGAAGAAATTCGGTGCTCCTCAGATTACCAAGGATGGTGTCACCGTCGCTAAGGAGGTGGAACTTGAGGATAAGTTCGAGAACACTGGCGCCCAGCTCGTCAAGAGCGTAGCCAGCAAGACTGGTGACGACGCCGGTGACGGTACCACCACAGCTACCATCCTGACACAGGCCATCGTCACAGAGGGTCTGAAGAACGTCACCGCAGGTGCCAACCCAATGGATCTGAAGCGCGGTATCGACAAGGCCGTGGCCAAGGTCATCGACTATATCAAGACCAACGCTGAGCAGGTCGGCGACAACTACGACAAGATCGAGCAGGTCGCTACTGTCAGTGCCAACAACGATCCCGAGATTGGTAAGCTCATCGCCGACGCTATGCGCAAGGTCTCAAAGGACGGCGTGATCACCATCGAGGAGAGCAAGACCCGCGACACCAGCATCGGCGTGGTTCAGGGTATGCAGTTCGACCGTGGCTATCTGTCTGGCTACTTCGTGACCGACACCGACAAGATGGAGTGCGTGATGGAGAATCCTTACATCCTCATCTACGACAAGAAGATCAGCAACCTCAAGGAGTTCTTGCCTATCCTGCAGCCTGCTGCCGAGAGTGGCCGTCCACTGCTCGTCATCGCTGAGGACGTAGACTCTGAGGCTCTGACGACATTGGTTGTCAACCGTCTGCGTGGCGGTCTGAAGATCTGCGCCGTCAAGGCTCCTGGCTTCGGCGACCGTCGCAAGGCTATGCTTGAGGATATCGCAGTCCTGACCGGTGGCGTTGTCATCAGCGAGGAGAAGGGTCTGAAGCTCGAGCAGGCTACGCTCGACATGCTGGGCTCCGCCAAGAAGGTGACTATCACCAAGGACGACACGACGATCGTCGGCGGTGCCGGTGCTAAGGAGAACATCCAGGAGCGCGTCAACCAGATCAAGAACGAGATTGCCAACACCAAGAGCTCTTACGACAAGGAGAAGCTGCAGGAGCGCCTCGGCAAGCTCAGCGGTGGTGTCGCTGTGCTCTATGTCGGTGCTAACTCCGAGGTGGAGATGAAGGAAAAGAAGGATCGTTGCGACGACGCACTCTGCGCTACACGTGCAGCCAGCGAGGAAGGTGTTGTAGTCGGTGGCGGTACCACATACATCCGCGCTCAGGAAGAGCTGAAGGATCTCAAGGGCGACAACGCTGATGAGCAGACTGGTATCAACATCGTACGCCGCGCTATCGAGGAGCCGCTGCGTCAGATCGTCTTCAACGCCGGTGGCGAGGGCGCTGTCGTGGTGAACAAGGTTCGCGAGGGCAAGGGCGACTTCGGTTACAATGCCCGTGAGGACAAGTACGAAGACCTGCGTCAGGCTGGTGTCATCGACCCCGCCAAGGTAGAGCGTGTGGCTCTGGAGAACGCTGCTTCCGTAGCAGGTATGTTCCTGACCACTGAGTGCCTCATCTGCGACAAGCCTGAGGAGAAGCCGGCTATGCCAGCCGCTCAGCCCGGAATGATGTAATTGAGACATCGAAATAAAGATACTCATAACCACGAAGAGGTGGCAAGCCATGTTGCTTGCCACCTCTTTTTTTGTGTCCATACGCAACGACGCTGATTCTATTCATAGGATTTTCCCCGAAAAGAAGTCATCACGATCAGGTCATTTTTTTATTGAATTTACAACTCAAATACCACCAACTATGGAAGAGATTATTCAAACCGCATCACACCCGACTACTGTCATCGAGTCAGCTTATTGATGCCGTAATGCAGCTCTATGACCATATCGTCAACCGATATAAAAAACGTTGCTGCAAGAAGGCACTTTTTGCTCGCATAGTTACCACATGTAATTACAACAACACCAGCATACTCGACGTGGGGCGGACATCGGCCAGATGCTGCTCTATGTCGGGATAATCATTTTTCGACTTGTCGATGACAGCAGTGAGAATTTGGTTCTGCGCATCTATGAGATTGTCATCTTTAATACAGAAATCAAAGGATAGCTGCTTGATGATGGAGTTGGCAATGTCAATACCCTTCTGTAAATCACGGTCGTCATCGCCAAGCTGATTGAAGAGTTGCTTGATGAGCGCATGGAGATATTGCGAGAGATACTCTGCAATATTGCTTTTGTCGATAGGCTTCTTGCCAATGTAGTATTTACATTGGTCCATCTCGTCCAGCTTCCTTTTGAAGAACCTGTTGATGATCTGCTCGTATATACCTAATTCCATTGCTGCTTATAAAGATTGTATATACGTGCAAAGATAATATGTTTTTTTGTAACTGTCGACACTCACCTTATTTTTTACCGGTTGCAAGGTTACATTATTCTCCATCCCGATTGCGTTCTTATTTGCCTAATATTATGGAAAAGGCAGAGCATACATAGGTTAGTCTTTACTGCTTACTGCTACTGTTCTGATCACTCTGCACGGATTGCCGACAGCGACCACACCGTCGGGAATGTCGTGGGTCACCACCGATCCGGCGCCAATAGTCGTATTGTTGCCGATGGTCACTCCGGGTAAAACAGTGACGTTGCCGCCAAACCATACGTTGTCGCCGACATGGATAGGCTTCGATTTCCCTACCTGTTGGTTGCGTCGCTCCACATCAATGGGGTGAATGGCGGTGTAGAAATTGCAGTTAGGTCCGATGAAGACATTGTCGCCGAAAGTCACCTCTGCCTCGTCAAGCACCGTGAGATTGTAGTTGGCAAAGAAATGCTTGCCCACCTTGATATTGAAGCCAAAGTCGCAATATATCGGTGTGTTGACGTGTAAGCCCTCACCAGCAGCGCCAAAGAACTTGGCAATGCGCCGGTTGCGCTCGTCGATTTGACTTGGCGGCATTTGGTTGATTTCAAAGATTTCCTGCTGACTGCGTCGCAGGCACTTTATCAGTTCTGGGGCATTGGCTTGGTACCAATTACCGCTTTTCATCTGCTGAAAGACGTCTTCCTTTTCCATATTTCCCTAAAGATTGCACCACAATAGTCTTTGACTTTCGTATAAATTAAAATTTAACCATGCAGAAAAACAACGTACCTGAGTGGTGCTAACAAAGCCGCAATTCATCAGCACGGCACGGCAAAGGTACGAATAAAAACTGAGAGGCTGACGTCTTCGAGTGGACTATTTACCTTATCATTGTCTTCGCGTGATCTCAACAATATACATTCTACTTGGAAAATCATTGGTTTGTTCTGTCGTTTGGATAATATTTTGTACTTTTGCTCCACAATTAATAATAAAGTAAAAGAATAGAAAGATAAAGCATCATGCTGAACAAGATTTGCAATTTCATTTCAAAGTATATGGCAGGAATCGTCATTGTGGTAGCAGCGATGGCGCTTTTGTTACCGGCATCATTCAACTGGATTTCAACCTCGTGGATCACGCCGTTGCTTGGACTGGTCATGTTCGGCATGGGACTGACCTTGGATCCACACGACTTCAAGGTAGTCTTCACTCGTCCAAAGGACATCATCATCGGCAGCCTGGCTCAATTCATCATCATGCCGTTGACCGCCTTCCTGCTGTCGCGCGTCTTTGGTCTGAGCGATGAACTGGCTATTGGTGTCATCCTTGTCGGCTGTTGTCCCGGCGGTACCGCCTCAAATGTAATGACCTATTTGGCCAAGGGTGACCTCGCGCTGTCGGTGGGCATGACCACGGTCAGCACGGTGCTGGCTCCTTTTCTCACGCCACTACTCACCTTGCTCTATGCCGGTGAGCGTGTGCACGTCAATGCTCTTGGCATGTTCCTGAGCATCATTGAAGTAGTCATTCTGCCCATCATCTTGGGCTTTGTCTTCAAGAAACTGTTTCCAAGACAGACGCAACGACTATCAGCTTATCTGCCAGCTTTCTCCTCAGTGATGATTGCGTTGATCGTCGGTATTATCGTCAGTGCCAATGCTCCGAAACTGCTTACGGGCGGCTTGCTCATCGTGCTCGTCGTGGTGTTGCACAACATTTGTGGCTTGAGCATGGGTTATCTCGTCGGTCGTGCGCTCCGTTTGTCTCACAAGAAATGCTCAGCGATCTCCATAGAAGTAGGCATGCAAAACTCCGGTCTCGCCAGTTCCCTGGCTACAGTCCACTTCGCCATGTATCCGATGGCTACGGTCCCCGGTGCCGTTTTCTCTGTGTGGCATAATGTCAGCGGTGCTGTCGTCGCCAAGATCTACGCCAAGCAGCAAGAGAAAAAGGAGAAGGCAGAACAATGAAAGAAGACATAGAATCACAAAAAACTCGTGTGACCCTAAAGTCGCACGAGTTTTTTGTTACCTATATAAATAGTTTTTTGTTATCTATATAAATAAGGTGTAAGCGCAAATATCGGATACAGCATGTAAGCAATGGCGGTGATTTGTGTTAAACCTTTGTCGTTATTCTTCTTCCCGTTTCTCGATGTCCTGCATCAGTTTCACGGCGTCGACATACTGCTCGATGCCCTGGGCCACTTCTTGCGCAGCCTTCATGGCAAGTACGACGGTTTGAGGGCGGTGCACCACGTCGCCACCGGCAAAGACGCCGCGTCGTGTGGTCATGCCAAAGGGACGTTCCAGTATCTTGACATAGCCTTTCTCATCGACCTCGATACCGTCTGTGGTAGACACGATGCGGTTGGCGGGACGCGAGCCGATGGCCAGGAAAATGCGGTCAAAGTGCTCTTCGCGGTCACCATCGTCGGTGTGTACGGTCACGCTGCCGAGTCGTCCGGGCTCACCGGCAATAAACTCCGTGACGCTGGACTTCCACCAGAACTTCACGCCCTCTTTGACGGCTTCGTCATATTCGCTTTGTATGGCAGGCATCTCTTCCTGCGTGCGTCGGTAGATGACCGTCACTTCGGCACCCAAGCGAATGGCAGTGCGGGCAGCATCCATGGCAACGTTGCCGCCGCCGATGACGCCGACACGTTCTCCGGCACGCAACGGCACCATATTGCGGGCGATGGCACCTTCCTGATAAGCGTTGAACTGATGGAGCAAGTAGGTCGACTGGCTCACACCGTGGAGCTTGGCTCCCGGCACGTCGTCCATGTTCTGTGGCACAGCGGTTCCCGTGCCCATGAAGATAGCGTCGAAGCCATGCGCGAAGAGATAGTCGACGGTGATGCCGTTCTCGCCCACCATGGTGTTGGTGATGAAGTTGACACCGAGCTCGGCAATCTTCTCAATTTCTGCTCTTACCACCGCCTTGGGCAGACGATATTCGGGAATGCCGAACATCAGCACGCCGCCAGGCTCCTCAAGTCCCTCGTAGATCGTCACGGCGAAACCTTTGCGAGCCAGATTGCCCGCAACGGTGAGTCCGGCAGGTCCCGATCCGATGACGGCGATATTGCCACGCGTCTTTTGTGGCAGCTTTTCGCGTTGCAGGCGCATCTGTGTGTCGAAGTCAGCGATGAAAGCCTCCAGGCTGCCGATCTTCACGGGGTTGCCTTTCTTGTTGAGCACGCAGTGACCCTGGCATTGCTTCTCGTGTGGGCAGACGCGTCCGCAGATTGCCGGCAGGTTCGACGTCTCGTTGATGATGGCCATGGCGTCTCCGAGGTTGCCCTTGGAGAGTTGATGGATAAACGAGGGAATGTCATTGCCGATGGGACAGCCCTTGCGGCACATTGGCACCTTGCAGTGGAGACAGCGCTTGGCCTCCGTGATCGCTTCCTGCATCGTCAGGGGCTGCGGTGTGCTATAGTCGATTTGCTCTTTCTTCATGTTGTTACGATGTTTGTAGAGATTGGTTGTGGTTATTAAAAGCTTGTTTTGTCAGATAGGCTTTACAAAAGTACGTATTATATCCGTACGCTTTGTTATATTCTGCAAAAAATTAAATAAGATTAACCTCAAACCGAGAAGAAATCTCTATTCAGCAAATGAAGTTGAAGCATAATCACTTGCTATTTACTTATTATCAAGAATTTGAGAATTAAAGAATCTCCTGCGCATTATTGTGCATTAATAAAAATTGGGGAATATAAGTTGCTTTGCTGTTTTCGTTCAGGCAATTCTTTTAGATTCCATACGGTATGTAGTAATTCTCTAATTCTCAAATTCTTGAGTTCTTCTTACTTGACTTTGAAGTGAAACCAATCGATGTCTACCTTTCCGCCAAGCTGCCGGGTGGCGTAGTTGTAGATGCCGAAGCGTGTGCCCATGAAGAAGCGACGGTAGTCGAAGACGAGTTTGAAGCCGCTCAAAACCGTTGTCCAATGCTTGCCATCGAGGCTGTAGGCCAGTGAGGCCACATCTTTGTGGAGACGGAAATCAGCACTCACCTTCAAGTAGACGATGTTCTGTGACAAGACCCTGCGGTAGACTTCGTGACGATGATCGGCAAGGACGCGGTGGTCCTTCGGCTCCATCTCCATAGAGTCTGTCGAGGCTACGATATATTTCTTACCCTTTTCTTTCACTACGGAGAGCAGGGCGGCATCGTTCTGAAAGGCACAGAAGCCTGCCACATCGCCATCCTGCATCTTGCTGACATCCATGCGGATGATGCCCTCGCTCTGTGGTCCCATCATGCGAGTGGTCAGTGTGTTGCGGGCCAGAAAGATGTTGGGAGCCACAGCAGCCGTATGCAGACGCAGCCAGCCACGGCGCTCGGTGAGCGACCAGGCGTTGTCGATGGGGTTGTGGTTCCACTCCCAGTCGAGACTCAGTGTAGACTTGTTGAACTCATCGCTGTTGACGATGCTCGTCTTCTTATTGCCCGCAAAGGGCGCCTCCATCGTGGCAGGCACATAGTCGACCTTGGGCCAGCCGTCGGTCCAACGGACAGGAGAGAGCGTCGGCACGCGGCCTACGCCGCCGCGATCCTGGAAGATCAATGCAAACCAGCGGCCGTCTGGCGTGTCTACTATCGTGCCCTGCCCGACACCGCCGTATCCTCCGAACTCTGTCTCGAGCATCACGCGCTTAGTATATGGGCCTTGGATGTCTTTTGCGCGGTAGACGACTTCTCGGCGCGGATGGCCGTTGGTCCAGGAAATCATCTGCAAGTAGTAGTATCCGTCGTGTTTGATGACACGAGAACCTTCGAGGAGTCCCTTCTCCTCACTGTCGCGCTGGAAGAGCTGGCGGTGAGATCCGTCCACGACCGACTTGAGATCGCTGCTGAGCTCCACCATCTCGCCGGTAGCATAGAAGACATACGCACGGTCGTCATCGTCGAAGAACAGCGTGGCGTCGTGGAAATGGGGCAACCGGCTGACGAGTGTCCACGGTCCTTCTGCCTTCTTGGCCGTCATGATATACGTCTCGCCACCAGGATTGTCATTGGGAGCGAAGAGTGCATAAAACCGTCCTTTGTGATACTTCAGCGAGGTGGCCCACTGCCCGCGGCCGTAGACGGTGCCCTGCTCCATATTATATTTAGGCGAGTCAGTGAGTTTGTCGAAGAGATAGCCCACTGTCTGCCAGTTGACAAGGTCGCGCGAGTGCATGATGGGACCGCCCGGCATGAGGTGCATCGTCGTCGAGACCATGTAGTAGTCGCTGCCCACACGGATCAAGTCCATGTCGGGCACGTCCGACCAGATGACGGGATTGGAGAACATTGCGGTCTGCGAAGCTTCGTAGTTCACGATTTTGCCCATGGGCTTCTTTACCGTCTCCGTTGCCATCATGGGTAGAGACAGCGCGGCGAGAAGCAGAAGGGCAGGGATTGTTTTTGTTTTCATTGATTTGTCTGTTTCTAATCTGCTTGATTCATGAACATTCAGTTCTTCTTTGTAGAACATGGAATTGCCATGAATTAACCACGAATTATTTACAACGATGATGTTGATGAGTAATTCATGGTCAGTTCATGAACATCCATGTAAACGATATATACATGAAACAAGCAACTAATTTATTTAGTCTTTATTGTTATTTTCTCTAACACCACACCCGGGTCGAGCGGTTCGAAGACGAGGCGATGGATGCCGTCGCTCAGCTGTTGCAACGGCAGCGTGACCTGCTTTTCAACGATGCGGCGGGCTACCGTTGGGTAGTAGATGCTGTAGATATTCTCCGGCTTCTCATTGAGGTTGGCGTTGAAGTTCACCGTCTCGCCCTTGCCGTCGAGGCTCACGCGGTAGCGCAGTCCACCCTGGTTGAGGAAGTCGAGCGTGCATTTCGTTGTCACGGTGATTGTCACGCTGTCGGTGGGTTGCATACCACGGAAGCGATACTCCAGTTGTGCGCCGTTGACCGATGCTGTAGTTGGCCGCAGCGTCATGGCACCGAGCGACGGTCCCATGAATGGGATGTCGATCCAGTGTGCGCTTTCGCCGTCGCGCTTGCTAAAGTAGTGTTCGGCCTCCAAAACCACTTTGTCTCCCTTGGCATCGATGATCCAGCTGTCGGTACGTAGCTTCACCTGATAGAGTTTCGGCAGCATGTCGTGGGGGAAGTTGTCGTTCCAGGTGGTGTATCCGATGTGTTTCTGGATCATCATGCCGTTCCATTTGCCTCCTGCAATATTGTGATTGTAGGCAGCACAGAGCAGAGAGTCACGACGGAAGTCGTGGCGGCAGCGCTCCGCCCACGTGTTGGCATCGGGGTTGCCCTGCTCATAGAGCTGATGATTCATGGCTTGGGCATAGTACATGTCGTAGAGATTGGCCATTGCCTGCACGGGGAAGAGGATGAGTTCCTGGTAAGCGTCGCGACAACTCTCGGGCAGAGCAGTGTATTGGCGTAGGGCGTCACGCTCCAAGGCAGCGTAGTCGCTGACCACCTTCTCCCATTCGCCATCCTTCAGACTGTAGGTCTTGGCGTCGAGCATCTCCGCTGTGCAGCGTCCGGCATACTTGCATTGCAGGTTAAGAATACGCGTGGCCTCCGCAGCCTGCTCCTCGCCGAAGGCAGCCGCACAGAAGCGGCGGGTGTGCTCCAAGAGGTTTTCTGTGGTGTAGGCAGTGGGGTTCCATGCCATGTCGATGAAGAGCTGGATGGGGTATTCCATCGGTTTGAGATCACCGACATTGAGGATCCACAGCCGGTCGATGCCGTTTTCGGCAGCCAACGTCAGCTGTTCCCACATATTCTGAATGGGCGTCACGTTGATCCACTTCGAGTTTCTCGGAGCCCCCACATAGTCGACATGATAGTAGAGTCCCCATCCGCCTTTGCGTTTTCGCTCTTTTGGCGTGGGCACACGACGTACGTCGCCCCAGTTGTCATCACAGAGCAGCAGTGTCACATCATCGGGTACACGCAGTCCGGCGTCGTAGTAGTCCATCACCTCTTTGTAGAGAGCCCATACCTGCGGCACCTCGCTGGCCTTCTTGCCACGCTCTTTCTCGATGATGCGTCGCTGGTTGCGGATGATTTTCTCCATGAGCTGAATGTTTGTGTCTTCGCTCATGGCCATGTCGCCGTCGCCGCGCATGCCGATGGTGACGATGTCTTCCGTATTTTTGTTGCGGCGTACGCCACCTGCCCAAAAAGCGTCTAAGGCCTTCTGGTTCGTGGCATAGTTCCACTGTCCGCCTGCTGCCTCACGTGAAGCGCGGTCCTGAGCTTCCACATTTGGGTCGTCGGTATGGCCATGCCATTCCTTTTGTGAGCGGCACATCGGCTCGTGATGTGAGGTGCCGATGATGATGCCACGGTCGTCAGCAGTCTTGCTGTTCAGTGCGTCGTCGGCATAGAAGGCCCAGCCCCACATGGCCGGCCACATGAAGTTTGCCTTTAATCTGAGCAGCAACTCAAAGACGCGGTCGTAGAAGCGGTGGTCGCCGTAGTTTGTGCCATAGGTGTTTTTCACCCATGTTGTCAGGCAGGGAGCCTCATCGTTGAGGAAGATGCCGCGGTACTTTACTCTTGGAGAGGGCTGGTATTGACGGCCGTTGCTATATATAATATGGTCTTGGTGCTTCACGGGAACATCAGCCCACCAGTACCACGGCGACACGCCCATCTCGCGACTGAGCTCATAGATGCCGTAGATGGTGCCGCGCTTGTCTGAGCCGACGATGACGAGGTTGCCGTCGACAACGTCGATGAGATAGCTCTCCCATTGTCCGCGCAGTTTCCTGACGTCGATCTTATGGGCTTTGACGATGTTGCTGATCATTTTACTCTTGCCGAGCGTGCCGGCGATGATGTGTCCGTGTCCTGGCTGATTGGCTGATGAGATGACAAGTACGGGTGCTGCTTTGCCGCAGACACGCCCAATGTCAGCACTGAGGTCGCGTGCTGCCAGTCTGACACCCGTCCAGTCTGTGGTGTCCACCACGATGGCGGCAGGCTGCTGTCCGGGCTTGGCAATGTAAAAATCATTGGCACTGGCCAGCAGAGGAAACAGAGAGAATAAGAATAGGAGGATCTTGTTCATATTGCTTATAAAAGATTATCTAATGCCAAAAACGGTATACGACTTCCCGGGTTGGGTGTCGATGTCATATTCATATACGCGCGGGATCTTCACCTCTTGAAGTTTTTGTGTGTGGATGAGCGGCTTCCTGACTACGGCAGGAGCAAACAGCGCATTGGGGCAAGCACCTTTGGCTTCCCGCAATCCTTGACCTTTCAGTGGCTGATAAGAGCGCAGACGCAGCACGCCGCCGATGGTAGAGGTAATGGTGGCTTGACTTAGCTTTCCGCCGTTCCACTGCTCGCTGACGACGAAACCACCACGGGTTCTGATACCCTTCACGTTTCCCTCGTGCCAAGCAGCAGGCAGTGCTGGCAAGAGATGCACGGCACCGTCGTGACTCTGTACCAGCATCTCGGCGATGCCAGCGGTGAAACCAAAGTTACCGTCAATTTGAAAGGGCGGATGCGCATCGAAGAGATTGGGATAGACACGGCCGTTGGGATACTGCCGTTGCAGTGAGTCGCAAGGTAGCAGGTGCAGCAGGTTGTTGATGATTTGCAGCGCATGATTGCCGTCGAGCATACGTGCCCAGAAGTTGATCTTCCATCCTAAGCTCCATCCCGTGGCCATATCGCCGCGCTGGAGCAGGGTGGTGTGAGCGGCGCTGAAGAGCTCAGGATGGCTGAAAGGCGAAATCTGATTGCTCGGATACAGCCCGTAGAGATGAGAGATATGGCGGTGTTCGTCTTTCGGATTGTCACCGTCTTGCAGCCATTCTTGCAGTTGACCGTAGCGACCTACTTGCATGGGAGGCAGCAAAGCGAGCTTCTCTTGTGCCTCGTGGCGGAATGTCGTGTCGGTACCGAGTATTTCTGAAGCCCTGATAGCCGAGGACAGTGCGTCGAAAGCAATCTGGTTATCCATCGTGCAACCTGCTGTTACGGACGTGCGTTTACCCATTGGGCCGTGCTCAGGACTGACAGACGGAGAGAGAATGAATAGTTTGCCATGGTGAAAGGAAGAATGTAGCGTGCTGTCTGAAGTACAGCCGGTGGTGACCGAAAGGTGTCTGGCATTGGATGATGAAAACCGCGGATTGAACTGATAGAGAGAGTCTGTGGATACAGTCATGCCGTAGTCCATCAGGAAGCGGGCGGCGGAGCGGAGAACAGGATACCACTGGCGTAGGAAACTCTTGTCGCCTGTGAAGAGATAGTGTTGCCACAGATGCGTTGTCAGCCACGCTCCGCCACAGGGAAACATGCCCCAGTAAGCACCGTCGATCGGTCCGGCAACACGCCAGATGTCGGTGTTGTGATGAGCTACAAAGCCGCGGCAGCCATACATTGTCTGTGCGGTTTGGGCACCAGTCTGGCTGAGATCGTGGATGAGAGAGAAGAGAGGGGGCAGGGTAGAAGTGAGGTTGGTCACCTCTGCCGGCCAGTAGTTCATCTCTGTGTTGATGTTGATGGTGTACTTGCTGTCCCACGGTGCGAAGCGTTCCTTGTTCCAGATACCTTGCAGGTTGGCTGCCTGTCCGCCCGGGCGCGATGAGGAGAGCAGGAGATAGCGGCCATATTGAAACATCAGCGTCACAAGACGGGGATCTTGCTGCTGAGGATATTGCTGGAGCAAAACGTCTGTCGGAAGAACCTGACTTTGTGATTTTGCGGGATTGATGCTTAAGCTTACCGTGTTGAAAAGCGGCTGATAAGCAGCTATATGTGTCCGAAGTAGCTCGGCATAGTTACCGGCAAGAGCCTGCTCCAACGCCAGTTGTGCCTTGCCTTCCGCGTCACCGCTGATGTCGTGATAGTTGACGAAATTCGTGGCAGCGGTCAGATAGATGGTAGCGGAGGTGGCATGAGTGATGCTCAGACGATCGTCTTGACTCATCGTTTTGCCGTCGGTTTTCACAGCCACCTTGCACACGGCATGCAGTCCGGCCTTTACGCCTTCCTGTTCTTCACCCTGACAGACCATTGACAGTTGCTGTCGCTGAGCCTCTACCTTGTGGTTGAGGATTGAGGAAAGCGAGACACTGAAGTACAAGGCACCTTTTCGCGAAGCCTGGAGATGCACCGCCATGAAACGCCCGGCAAAAGAAGTGAAGACCGTGCGCTTGATTTTCACACCGTCTTGAACGAAAGTTGTGGTATTAACCGCTTGCTCCAGAGACAGAGAGCGATGGTAGCTGTTGTCACCAGAGAACTTGGCCGATGCTTTGAGCTGACGTTTATTTCCCTGCCCTTCCGTAGACATGTCAATGAGCAGCGAGCCCAACGGCAAGAAGCGCATACCGTTCTTACCGGTGAAGAAGTTGCGGTTGATGACACCCTCGGCCTGTTCCTCCTTACCATGACGAATCAGTTCGCGCACACATTGCAAGGAATCTTTGGCACGTGGCGCATCGTTGTTGTAAGGTGATCCGGACCAGAATGTAGTCTCATTGAGATCGATACGCTCGTGCAAAGTACCGCCGTAGACCATCGCCCCGATGAATCCGTTGCCTAAGGGCAGTGCTTCCCACCAGTTTCGGGCAGGTTGCTGATACTCCAAAAGCAACCTTTCGTGGATAGAAGAGTTCGTACTCCAACTCTGAAGACAGATGAGTAGGAGTGAAGAGAGCATCAGAAAATACCCTTTGGTTTTGTTTTGCCAAGTATAGATAGAAGGAAATAGCTTTGCCATCATGAGTTGTTTTCAGTTATTTCTGCAAAGTTACGCATTTTGTCTCAATGTCTATTTGCCAAACGTTTCATTTTACTTGTTATTTGTTGCAGATGAAATGTATTTTTGCTCTTTTGTTAGTTTCCTTTGTCAATATCCGAACAGTATTTTGCATATTCGTTATTTTTGTGTTACTTTGCAGCAAGAAAAGAATTAAAGAGTAGAAGCATCGATGAAAGCGGTACTCACGATCACAGGTTCAGACAGTTGTGGCGGTGCCGGCATACAGGCCGACATCAAGACGATCAGTCAGTTGGGAGGCTATGCCCTCACAGCCATTACGTCCATCACGGTTCAGAATACGTTGGGTATTCAGAACTATTACGACTTGCCCCCGGAGACTGTTCGGGGACAGGTGGAGGCCGTCATCAATGATGTGGAACCCAATGTTGTGAAGGTGGGACTGATCCGCACACTTGCCACGCTCAACGTCATCGTCGATTTGTTACAGAAGTATCGTCCTTCCTGCATCATTTATGATGCTGTCGTGCGCACGTCGCAGGGCGAGCAGTTGATCCCCGATGATGTCCACGACATGATAGTCCGGCGCTTGCTGCCTTTGTGCACGGTGGTGATCATTGGTAAGGATCAGACGACTGGCAAACTGCCGGATCAGGTACATGCCATCGCGATTGACGACAATCCTCAGCACGGTTATGCCAATGGCTTCTCCTCGGCGCTGGCCTGCTTCGTCAGTCAGGGACTCTCATTAGCGGACGCTGAGAGCAAGGCACGGGCTTATGTCAATGCGCAGTCAGCTACGGCCTCAGATGCTACGGGGCGCTGTGGCGAGCTTTATCGGTTGTTTCTCGAAGCGATCGCCGAGCGGGGCGACGAGTATCACGACATCAACTATTATGCCGATCACCTCAACGTCAGTGCCCGCTACCTGGCGCAGGTCACCCATCGGGCCGTGGGGCTCACCCCAAAACAGATTGTAGATAAGGAGATGACACATATCCTACAGTCAGCATTGCTCTCGTCGGCACAGCCACTTCAGCAGTTGGCATACGACCACGGCTTCACCTCCCAGCAGCATTTCACCAAGTTCTTCAAGAAGCAAACGGGGCTGACGCCAAGCCAATACCGTGCGGAGGTCAAACGGAAGGCAGAAGAGAGATAAAAGCAAGTGAATATTGAACAGTTAGAAAACAGGATAAACAAAACAACTAAAGGTAAAGAAACAATGGAAAATGACAGACAAACTTTGAACCGCAACTTGGCACAGATGCTCAAGGGCGGTGTGATCATGGACGTGACAACGCCTGAGCAGGCAAAGATCGCGGAAGAGGCAGGAGCGTGTGCCGTCATGGCGTTGGAACGCATCCCCGCAGATATCCGTGCCGCAGGCGGCGTGGCCCGCATGAGCGATCCGAAGATGATCAAAGGCATTCAGGCTGCTGTGAGTATCCCGGTGATGGCCAAGTGCCGTATCGGACATATTGCCGAGGCTCAAATCTTGCAGGCTATCGACATCGACTACATTGACGAGAGTGAGGTACTTTCGCCTGCTGATGATGTCTATCACATCGATAAGACACAGTTCCGCGTGCCCTTTGTCTGTGGTGCCCGAAATCTGAGTGAGGCTCTGCGCCGTATCGCCGAGGGAGCTACGATGATCCGTACCAAAGGTGAGCCGGGAACCGGTGATGTGGTTCAGGCTGTGCACCACATGAGACTGATGCAGAGTCAGATTCGTGACCTCGTCGCCAAGCGTCCCGATGAGCTTTTCGAGGCAGCTAAAGAGTTGCAGGCACCTTACGATTTGGTGAAATATGTCCATGATCACGGCAAGTTACCGGTGGTGAATTTTGCAGCCGGTGGTGTGGCTAACCCCCCCGCGGCCGCCCGGAGTATAGGGGTGGGGCAACACAGCA
>OGQX01000229.1_pt1 | contig 67678 bp, 50 predicted proteins | sample 1553291 | NCBI WGS metagenome assembly OGQX01 (sample SAMEA2580030, study PRJEB22360) | human gut metagenome | biome: human gut; feature: human-associated habitat; material: faeces | place: Denmark | collected 2008/2010
TATATAAAAATATAAAAATAAAATATGGCTAAGAAGAAAACATCAGTATTGCTTCCGGGTAGCATCTCGGATCTCGTGAAAGGTCTTCAGAGTGGAACTCAGCCGAACAATGATACAAACAATCACGGTAGTGAGGAAAAGAAAGAAGAGGAGCGTGAGGAACAGGAGAAGCATGAGGAGGAGGAGTTGCGACAAAGCGACGAGAAGTTACACTCAGATGGTGAGCATAGCGAGAACGGAGTCCTGCAGGAGAACCACGAGCAGGGTGCGGAAGAAGGTCGGCAGGTCTCCCCTACCCCAGACATGACGGACGAGCCTAAAACTTATCAGACAATGGACGGAAGTGAAGGCCGTGGAGACCAGCCTGTTGGTGTGCATGATGACAGTCAACTCTACCAGGATCGTGCAGCTGAACAGCCGTCACCGCGCAATGGGGTGATACGTCCGGCGAACGCACGCAATGAGTCTCAGGCATCACGGCCGGTGCCGAATGGTTATCTGCAAGGTGCGACAAATAGGGATGATATGCAGGCGCGCCGTGGACGCCGACCCAAAGCCGCCCCTGACGCTGAGCGCGAGTATCATGTGACGCGCGACGACAGCAAGGATTCGTGGCAGCTCTTCCTCGACCTGGCGCACGACTATAAGGTGGGCGGTGGCAAGCTGGCTACCATCTATATCGACGAGACGCTGAAAAATGTCTTGGACCGTCTGAAGTATGCCGGTGACGAGAAGTTGCCGACCTCTGCGATCTTGTCTTCGATCGTGGCCCGCTTCTTCTACGACCACGAGAAGGATATCAAGGATGTGCTTTTCAAGAACACGTTGCCGTGGTAGACTCACGGATTTCACGGATGCATATTCTTATATGCAGTAACGGATGCAAATGGGAAGGCTTATCTGTGTGATTCGTGAAATAGTCTCTGCATAAGTGAATTAAGGTATGGCTGACTGTGGTAATTCCTGGTTGAGCTTATGCTTAAAATGTTGTTTAGAAAAGAAAAAGTTAGGCAAAAGTTTGGTGGAACAAAATAAAAGTAGTACCTTTGCACCGCATTTGGAAAATGCTGTAAGTTGTTTGCCAACTTTGGAAGTTTGGGTGAGTGGCTGAAACCAGCAGTTTGCTAAACTGCCGTGCGCTTTTTCGCGTACCGGGGGTTCGAATCCCCCAGCTTCCGCAAAGGTTTAAGACCTTTCAACCGGTCGGTTCATCTAACGGTTAGGATACAAGATTCTCAATCTTGGCATAAGAGTTCGATTCTCTTACCGACTACTTTATAAGCCTCTCCGCCTCGTACAGAGAGGATTTTTTATCGCTTAACGGTCGGTTCATCTAACGGTTAGGATACAAGATTCTCAATCTTGGCATAAGAGTTCGATTCTCTTACCGACTACTTTCCCAAAGTACATATTACATATATGTTTGTTCAGCAACGCTCTGTCTGCTGTCGTATGTTTTGCTATGCTTCGTAATTGATGCAAAGAAGGAGAAAGAGAACAGAAGTAAAGTGGATCGGGCTTTATGGTGACTATTCTTTACTTTCTTGTGTCTATCTTCGCGTAATTTAAAAATCTACCTTCGCGTAATTTGAAAAAAATGATGTTAAAATCATTGTAAAGGCCCTCTAGTATTCTTAAAAACCTTATATTTGCAAAAACATTGTATTGGCGTAGCTGATACATCACTTATAATAGTAGTGTTATGGCAAGGGTATGTATGCAGATAAGCAGTAAGATAGTCGTATTGATCGCAGCAGGTCTGCTGTCAGGCACGAGTTGTGGTGCTCAACGGGTGGCGTTGGGAAGTAATCTTGTGTACACGACCACGCTTACTCCCAATCTTAGTGTGGAATCCCGGTTGGACAGTGCTTGGACGATAGGGCTCTCGGCTGGTTTCCGTCCCTGGCCCAGCGACGACAGTACATTACGCAAGTACCGCCATATGAGTATGGATCTTTATGCGCGCAGGTGGTCTGGTGCTACGCCTTGGCGAGGCAGTTTCTATGGTTTCGACGCGCTGTGGGTGCACTACAATCTCTCCAATCTCAAGCTTCATTATTTCGGCATGTTCGAGGATGCCCGTGATCATCGCATCCAAGGCGACTTGGTTGGCGCGGGAGGCTTTGGCGGCTACGCCTGGCATCTTGGCAGCGGTTTCAGCCTTGATGTCCAGGCTGGTCTCGATCTCTCATGGACACACTATCGGGTATATGATTGTGTGCACTGCGGTAAGCCCTTGGCACGAAAAAACAAGGTGTATCTGTTGCCCAAGGCGGCGGTGGACATCGTGTATGCTTTTTAATGACTGTCAGTTGTTGATATAGAACATATATATATAATTCTCAAATACGAAACGATATGCAGAAAAGACTTTTTATCATTGGAGCGGGTGCGTTAGCTCTTGCCGCACCTTTATTCCTTGTTTCCTGCGCGTCGGACAATCCGTCGGACAGTGGCAAGGTTCAGCCTGCGGATGAAATGGTGAAAACATCATTCACTCTGTCGGTAGGCTTGCCTGGGGGGGGGTAGTACAAATAATGCCAAAGGACATGTTGGCACACGCATGAGCGAGGATGTTACCCAGGCGCAAGGGACACCCGTGTTCCGGGGTATTGACAACATCAGCCTTATTCCGTTTGCCAAAAAGTCGGCAATTTCCAGCTCGGATAAGCGCCTGAGCGATAACATTACATTGCCGGCATCGACTACGAACGGCAATAGCAATGTTTATGAGAGCTCTGCTGCCAAAGGCACTGATCACGCTACGGTCTATACCAATGTCAGCATTCCGGTAGGTACCGCTTCTTTCCTCTTCTATGGTAAGGCTATCGACAACACAGCTGCTACGGCTATCTCTTCAGATGCAGATAAGCATAAGTTCGGTACGCTTACAGCAGATGGACTTGCAAAAGAGCCTGCAGACATTACATTCACACCGGTACAGATTTACACTGCTACTGAAGCAGATTCAAAGGCTACCGCTTTAGCTGATTATCTCACATCGATTGCCAATACAAAGATCACAGTAGGTGGGACAGATGTCGCGTGGAATGCTACAAACAATGCCAACAACACCATCTATCCGCTCTATCAGCAGTTCACCAAGATAGAGACGGGGTCAAGTGCCGGTATTCGTGCTGCCCTTCAGACTATCTATGAAAGTTTGAAGAAAAACACCGACGCTATGTCGCAGGCGGTTATCACATCAATCAAAGGTTCTGGCAACGCAAGTGCTACCATCTCTGACGATGGTACAGTCACGCTGAACGAAAACCTTCAGGGCTTCCCGGGCAACCTCTCTACTCCTATCCCTGACGGTTGTGCACTGGTGAAGTGGAATGACTCATCCAATAAGTTTGAGGCTAACATCAGCGGAACATCTACAAGTGGACAGATGACCCAGAAGCCAGCTGACCTGGTTTATCCTGCCAACTTACAGTATTATGCCAATACAACACTGCTGACATCTGATGCTGATCAGAGCAGTGCTTATGATGGCACTAACGGTTGGTCTCAGATTCTTGCCAAGTACATTTCCGGAACCGCAGTTGGACCTGCTACACGAAGTGTCGCTTTGAAAGACCAGATACAGTATGCCGTTGGTCGTCTTGACGTGACCGTGAAGGCGGGTGCATCAACACTCAAAGACCGTGAGGGCAAGGAGATTAGTATTACTAATGGCTCTAATCCAAGCTTCCCAATCAGCGCCGTTCTCGTGGGTGGTCAGAAAGAGGTAGGCTTTGACTTTACTCCAGCATCTTCTTCTTCAACGACCGAATACACCATCTATGACAATGCCGTGCCTGGCACATGGGCATCTACTGGCGTAACGTCTTCAGCGTCTGCTGCCAACCACACGCTCGTTCTCGCTGATGCTGCCAGCACACCTGTCAACATCGCTGTTGAGTTCACTAACAACTCTGGTTCTGAGTTCGTTGGTAAGGACGGTATCGTCGGTAAGGGCGCAAAGTTCTATCTGCTCGCTAAGCTCGACCCAGAAAAAGGAACGAAGCCTGATGGTGTTAATATCAGTCAGGTCTTCAAGCAGGACTTCACTACAACAGCCAATCTGACTATCAATAAAAATGAAGGAACAACGTCAGGTGGTTCGACCGTCTATGAGCAGGGTCTTGCCAATGCATACAATGTTCTGCCTGACCTGCGTACCCCGAAGCTCTCACTCGGTCTGAGTGTTGACCTTAACTGGCAGACGGGTATGACGTTTAACCAGGATTTCCAGTAACTGAAGATGTCACCGTAGGTGCGGGAGCCATTCCCCGCCCCTACGGTGGATTTCATATACCCTTGTATACTATTAGTGACATACCAAATGACACGCTATATCAAGGCATTGACCACTGCGCTTCTGTTCTTGTTCACACTGCAGAGCTGCACGTTTATTGATGACGACCGTTCAGACTGCGAGACCTCGTTCTCGCTGAACTATCAGCTGAAGGTGGTCAGCAATATCAACCTGCAGCTCAGTGAACAGCTGCAGATGAGTACGGGGTCGCAGACCTTGGCAACGCTCAACAGCTATCTCAATCCCATCCTGCAGCCGACGGCGTCGGCAGTGCATCTGAGCTTCTTTCCCACCGATGGCAGTGACCCTGTCCATTACGACCGGGAGACAGAGGGACTGCGCACGGCCTTCTCTCTCGCTATCCCTGCTGCCAACTATCGGCATATCGCCATCATCGGTCAGGAGGATCCCTCCATCTTCATCAATGATAATACTTCGGCCGAGACAACACGCCTGACGCAGTTCCTCAACGACACCGTGGACAGCCATAACCATGCGGTCCTCGCGGGAACGCTCGACATGAACGTCACGAATAACACCAATCAGAGTTGGGAGATCAACCTCTATCCCGCCGATGCCTCCGTGGCCGTGGTGATGAAGAAGAACCCCAATGTCGTGCGGACGCGCGTCTTCCTCGCTGATCTAGCCACGAGCTTCACTCCTAACGACAGTACGTGGCACTGGGAGCATAACAGTCTGGTGCGCACCGATGCCGTCGATGTCACGGGTACGGACTCTGTGGCCTACTGTGGCATCGCCTTCCCCTCACGGATGGAGGCTCCCGGCACCATCGACCCCGATGTCGCCGCGGCGAAAGGTGCCGTGTGGCGTGTCGTCATCCTTAGCGACCTGCCCAACGGCACCACCACGCGCTCCGTGTTGTATATGACCGAACCGTTGAAGGCCGGCGACATCCGTGTCATCCGTATCCATGTCAATGACGACGGCGGCGTCAGCACCTCCGACAGCAACGTCGGCGCCAGCGTGACGCTCGACTGGAAGAAAGGCGGAGAGTATAATCCGGAGATATGACCACCTAACCCCACAAACGATATCAAAAATATATGCCACGGGGGACACAACAATGATGACAATAAAAAACATAATACATCGGATGGCGTTCCTCTTTCTGGGGATCGGCGCGCTCACAGCCTGCTCTTCTACCGACCCGTCGGTGGAGGACGACCATGTCGTGCGTATGCCGGTGAACCTCTTTATCCCCGCTACCGATGCTAGTCTTGTAGGTACGGGAAATGCTGGCGCCAAGGCCACGCGTGCCGAGGGCGACCCAGGGACGTATGAAAAGTTTAAGTTGCCGACGTACTCCTATATCTATATCATCACCAAAGACGACAACGACAAAGATTTTGTCACCCTCTCCACCAATCAGTTGAGGGGTACTTGGAAAAAAGAACGTTATGAGGGTAGTCTCGCCACGGCGAATGACTCGGTGTATCGTTATGAGGGTTACATCGACGTCTACCTCCCTGACAAGCGAAAGCCGCAAGGTGCTGTCTATGCAGCATTGTCGGCCGTCGAACTGCCTGGTTTGCCCATCGGCAACGAGAGTACTGTCAACAGCTATACCGGGAAGGAGGTAAAGAATTTCCAGTTCACCATGAGTGAGGACATTCAAAAGGAGATACAGAACATCTATTCCACACCGTATAACTATAACATAAACGGCACCTATTATGGTACTATGTACAATATGCATACGGTGAACCCGTCGATTAACATCGTTCTTTATCATATTGCCTCGAAACTCGACGTGCAGTGGAATGTGGCTTCTGACATCCAAAGTTCTCTGAAACTCTCAACGATGACGCTGGTCACGCCACAGCCCGACAAGTGTTATATCTTCCGGCCGTTGGAGAATACCGCCACTAAGAACCTTTCGCAGACCTACTCCTTGAAGAATGCGGGTAGTCAGTGGTATGGCCGACAATATGAGTACGTCATCCCGGTGGTAGGCAGTGATGGCAAGTATTCGTTCACGATGTCGTTCAATAACGGCACGACGGAAAAGAGTAAAGTCATCAGTGCGGGTACCATCGACAAATCCCAGCCCTTTACGCCGTGGATGTACGGCACGGTGAAGGTGACCCAATGGTAGGGGCGGGGCAGCCCCGATGGAAGATATCAAAACAACGACTATGCGCAACAGACTATTATATATACTTATACTTTTGATGTCGGCTCTCTCCGCTTCCGCCCAGACCGACACCATCCGCTATGTCAATATCAAGACGGGTAAATACGCCAACGACGGCAAGACATGGGAAACTGCCAAGGACAACGTGCAGGATGCCATCAACGACCTGTACAACTACATGCAGACGCAAAACGTGCACTCCGGCAGCGTGTACGTCGCCGCCGGCACCTACACCCCGTCGGAGAGTACCGGTGACGGCTCATCGGTGCTGTCGACCTCGTTCAAGATCTACGACGGCATTCATGTCTACGGCGGATTCAACGTCGACAAACCGGAGAAAACGCCGGATGAACGCGTCCTCTCCTCCAAGCCCGCCTGGCGCGACAATCAGTCGGGATTAGACAATGACAAGCAGAGCACGGAAAAAGAACAGACCATCACCATGGGCGACTTGGTGAAGATGGAAAAGACGGCTGGCTCTACCATCATGCGCTACGACTTCAAGAACGCCACTATCTTCTCCGGCAACCACAACACCGTGATGGGGACCTTCCAATGGAACGACAACAAGAAGCAGTACGACACGCGCTTCCCCGGCAACTCGTACCATGTGGTGTGGTTTGCCACCAACGGTTACGTCAAGGACGCCGCGGGCAACAACACCCTTTATGCCGACTCCCTCGTCTATGGCGCCAGCCTCGACGGCTGTATCATCCAGGACGGTAACGCCTCGGGACGCTCCACGGCAGACCGCGACTTGAACGCCTTCGGTGGTGGCGTGTATATGGTGCAGTATGCCACGGTGCGCAACTGCGTCATCCGCCGTTGTTCGGCATCACGGCGCGGCGGCGGTGTGTATATGGACCGTGGCGGAACGGTGAAAGACTGTAACATCTACCAGTGCCAGACCCTCGGCATCGGCGTCATCGACGGCTACGGCGGCGGCGTGTGCATGGAGAACAACGGCGTGATGCGCCATTGCAATGTCATGAACAACATGGCGCGTACCGGCGGCGGACTGATGATCGTCTACACCCCTGAGAAGCATCCTTACTCCACCAAATACACGAAGGATGATTTCGACCCCTACGCCACGGTGTGCGTCTTCAGTAACAACAACGCCAATACGGAGGGTGCCGGCGTGGTATTATATCGAGGGGGCGTACTGAACCACTGCACCATCGTCAACAACGAGTGTACGGGTACCGATATCACCATCGGCGGCGTGCGCTACGGCCGTACCGGCGGACTGTTCATCTATGGTGCCGGCTCGGCTTTCAACAGTGTGGTATGGGGTAACACCTGTGCCGCCGACAACAATATCCAGTACGGCTACTATGCCACCACTGACCTCTATGCGAATGCCACCGCCCAGCGTCCGCGCTTAAGCTATATGGCGTTCAGCAACTTCGACATCACCGACTGGGGTAACGCGCTGCGCAGTAATGTCTTCCAGATCAGTAAAGAGAATTTCACCCCGGATAAGGCGGGCAACTATCCTATCTTCACGCTGCCGTCAACGAAGGCGGGTGCCAATGGCGCCACCGCCACGCCGTTGGACTGGATGCCGAATGCAATGAGTTATCTCCAGCAAAAAGGTGTGCAGGTGTCGCAGCTCAACAACTTCGGTAATATCATCACCAAGAGCCATTCGGCAAAAGACTTCGTGCGCAATGTCTTCGACCCCGTGTCGGCGCTCGGCGCTTTCGCAATCATGGATGAGCAGTATAAAGTCGCTGAACTGCCTGCTGTGGACGGGACCGACCCAACTAAAAAAATCCCGACCCTCTTCGTCGATCCGAACCGTGTGATAAAAAATAAGGATGTAACAACCAGCGGTTTAAGTTGGGACACACCTTTGAACAATGTGAGTGAGGCGGTAAAGGACATGGAGGAGTATATCAAACTAAATAAAGTCACCTCGAAGACACAGATCCTCGTCAAGCAGGGAACTATCACCACGGCCGGCTCGAGCTCCTATCTCTATGACACGAAAACCGGAGAGGCCGACCTTGAGAGTGCTGCCCTCCACCTGCTGAGCAATATGCTGATGTATGGGGGTTATTCGTCAAGCCTGACAGGCACCGCTGTAGATCTTCGTAACCCGAAGGAGAACGTCACACGTATCAACGGAAACATCGTCGGCAATTATAAGTATAACAGTGTGCACTGTGTCGTCTTCCCGAATGTACAGAATGCCGTCCTCGACGGGTTCTATATCTCCTATGGTAATGCCGAGAAGCCGGACGATCCCAATTACAACAACAAAGACCCGGAGGGCTCCTACAGTTACCGTCAGGCGTACGGCTATGGGGCTGGCATCTTCATCGGTGCCCGTTCCCGTTCCGACCGCAAACAAGACATGACGGGGAATGTCGTGCGCAACTGCGTCATCTCCAACTGCTGGGCACCGATGGGCGGTGCCGCCGTCTTCGTCAGTGGCGATAACTACCTCAACGACAGTAAGACGTTGCAGCAGGCGGCGCTGACGATGGAGAACTGTATCATCCATAACAATGGTGTACGGAACAAGCAGGACAAAAACACCGTGAACCAGTGGCGAGAGTCGGCAGGAATCATTCAGGCTGTGGGCAATGCCACGATCACGATGAAACACTGCACCGTGGTGAACAATGTCGGTGCGGTGTTCTCTGCCTATACGGATAAAGGCAGTACGCCTACCATCTCGGTAACCAACTCCGCCATCTATTCCAATGCCACCGACTCGCTCACCGACCGTACGCAGTTGAAGACTGATGGTTCCAACCTCGCGGCGTTATATTACGACGGTACGAACGGCAATGCGCCCACGGGCAGCAACAACCAGATAGACTTGTTGTACGATAAGCACACCGGGCTCAGTGACGATCTGAAGAAGCTGTTCAAGCCCACCTTCGGCAACGACCGCAGTAACGACCATAACTATCCGCGATTTGTCAACCCCGTGCGCACCATCTTCGTGCAGCGCAATGCCGACGACCCGACACTCTATGGCGGAACCATCGACTACACCCCGATGAATATGAACCCGATGGTCAACGCTGCTTCCGATGATGTCACGACAGAGACCGACTTCGTGCTTAACCACCGCAACTACGGCGGCAAGCCGGATATCGGTGCCATCGAGAACACCACACAGCCCGAGAACGGCTCAACGTATTTTGTAAGGACTTGGGAGACGGGCGGCAATGATAACCATGACGGACTGTCGTGGGCTACGGCGTTCGAAACCTTGACAAAAGCCCTTACTCAAGCCAAAGCGAAGGGTGTTAAGAATATCTGGATTGCGGCAGGTACGTATACAGAGAAGACTACCTTCAATATGGTCAATGGCGTGAACGTCTATGGCGGCTTCAAAGCCTATGGCAACCCGGGAAAGCGTGAGGGAGAACGCGATATCTCCAACCTCAAGAACGATTACCAGACGATATTGGATGGTGATAATAAGAGACAAGTCGTTAATGGCTCTGGTATTACTACTTCTACTCTGTGGGAGGGACTCACCATTCAGAATGGAAATGTCAATGGCGGTCAAGGCGGTGGCGTATATATGAATGGCGCTGGCATCACGTTGAAAAACTGTCTGGTGAGAAACAACTACCTCATTGCTTATGATACTTGGAATGATGGAGGAGGACAAGACTATTCACAGGGTGGCGCTGGCATATATATGTCTGGCGGAAGTATCGTGAAAGATTGTATCATTCGTAATAATATTATTAAAGGTGGAAGTAAATACTCATATACCAAACCAAAAAGTGTAGGCGCAGGTATCTATATGATGGGTGGTACAGTTATCAACTCAATGATTGTGGAGAACACCTCTGACTGGAGTAGTCCTGGTAATCAGATATTAGGTCTTGCACTCTATGTGGCATCTTCGTCTACTGCCAATAAGTTGTATAATAGTACCATAGCATATAATATAGGTAAAGCTGATAATGCTATTTCACCAGCAATCTTTGATGCTAACGGTTATGGGTCTACCGGTCAGATTAAGTTATATAACTGTATTCTTTGGGGAAATACAGGATATGGCTTAACCGGTGAAAACTATAATATTGTCTGTCGTAGCAATTGGGCTGCAAACGTAGGTAGAGATAATATTTTATTCAGTTGTTATCACTCTGCCCCGGCTCAAAGATTTATCAATGAAGGTGTGACTGTTACTTACACCAGTGGAACCAATGGACGAAAAGCTACATTGGATAAAAATTATCAGGAGAAGGTATTTGTGACCAATACTTTTACATTAGGTATCAATGACGCTGTGCCAGGTGCAAGTAATAAATACTGGAAAGATCCTTATCTTACAAACTATATCAAGGCATGCGCAACACAAAACCTTTTTAATGAGAGCAATTATACGATAAAGAACAGTGGTGAGAAACCTTCTGAATATAAGAAATCTGGTTATTTCTTCACCGATAATCCTTACAGCATCAATCCCGCCTCAGATCTTGATCTTGATCAGTATTGTATCAACATGGGGTCGGAGACCTATGTTACGGAATTACAGAAGCTGAATGTCACAGAGGACATTGCCGGTGCCGACCGTATCCAGGACTGCCGTATCGACAAGGGAGCCTATGAGTATAATGGCGCCAGCAAGATTTCGCCGGAGACTGGAACGGAGACACACAGGGTGTACAAGGATAAGTACGACATGACGGGTACGGATACGGAATTTACCGTCGCCACCTACTATGTCTCCCAGAACGGTGATGGTGTCCGCGATGCCAGTTCAGCAGCCAATGCTGCTTGTAACGGCAAGCTGCAGCAGGTGCTCGATGCTGCCGGACGGTATAAGTATGATCATCCCCGTGATCATGTCGTCGTGAAGCTCGCTCAAGTGCACGATGGCGGCTATGCCCCGTCGCGCACCACCGACTATAACACGAACGTGGATATCAACCCCCGACAGTTCAGCATCCAGATACCACATGGCGTGGAGGTGCAGGGCGGCTGGAACGACGACTTCACGAAGCGCGACCCGCTGAACAACAAGACACTCCTCAAGGGTACATTCAACTACGGTGATGGTACCTCGACCGCCTATCATGTGGTGACCTTCACCGACTATGTCTTCGATGAGAACGGAAACCGTATCAGCAAAGGAACGGCTGCAGATGGTCTGCCCATCTACGAACTCCTCAGCGAAACCGTGAAGACCTACAAGGCCACCTGGGAGGCGACACCGGGCAACAACCTCTTCTCGCGCTCCCTTATCAACGGCTGCTACATCGAGAACGGACAGGCCGACGGGGTGATGCCGGAAGACCAGCGGGGCGGTGCCGCCGTGGTGACGGGCTTCGCCGATATCTCCAACTGTGTGATACAGAATAACAGTGCCTCCGGCTATGGCGGTGGACTGTATGTGGAGCCGTCGGGCATCGTCTCGGGATGTATCCTCCAGGACAACAAGGCGGCGTATGGGGCAGGCATCGCCATCGACGAGCCCGACAAAGTCGGACTTTCCACCTGGGCCATTCTGGCTTATAACACGATTGTGTACAACAACGCCACCGTGAACGGCGGCGGCATCTTCTTCAACACCAACCTACGCTCCATCGGTAACGTGGTATGGCAGAACACAAGCAACGACCAGACCGATATAGCCGGTGTCGTCAATGTCGATGCCTCGCAGGACGTGTGGAACTTCCCCGTCAACTACACCGCCGTGACGAATGTCCGTGAGGCAGGTGTGAACAATATCAGTGTCGACAGTCAGTCCGACGAGGGCGTGCGCTGGCTGGCGGACACTAATTTGAAATCCGACACCCGGCTGTATCAGTACTACTACTTACAGAAGTCGTCGGTGCTGACCCGTGCCGCCCTGCCTTATACCACCATGCGCAATATGATTCGCTTCTTCCCCGGTATCGACTCCGTCGACATTGCTGGTGTGAAGCGTATGGCGCAGACAGCCACCGATGCGACGCAATTTGCTTATGATGGTACTGGACTTGAAGGGAAGGACAATGTCACGACGGATATCGGTGCCCGTGCCATCAATTTCGCCTTCAAGATTCAAGCCGACAAGGTCTTCTACCGCCTCTTCGTCGTCCATCCTACTAATGTCTCCAACAGCAATGCCAACGCACTCTTGGAAAGTGGTGATGAGATATACAAACAGGTGGGCTCCTCCTTCGCCAACCCCTTCCAGCGCCTCGGCGACGCCTTCGACTATATTATGAATGTGAGACAGCGCACCGATGCCGACGGCACAGAGGAGAAGGACAAGCTGCGCAACCACCGCTTTGAGGTCTTCGTAGCGGGCGGCACCTACTATCCATATACAAATATGTACGGTGAGCAGGGTGACGTGCGCTCCAATACGTTTAATATCCCCGAGGGCGTGACCGTCATCGGCGGTATTGACGTGAGCAAACCGGAGCACATGTACTGTCAGGAGACAAAGGGGACGAAAGAAATTACTGCCAATGGCGTCACGGTCACCCTCTATGGCAGCACTACCGACGAGATCCGTAACAATCGTGTACGGTATGACATCAACAAGAACTCCGTCGTGGAGCCGTGGGAGATGAAGAGTCAGACCATCCTCTCCGGACTCTCCGTGGGCAGCGACCTGAAGGTGAAGAACGTCTATCATGTCATCAACTGTAATGCTGACGAGAAGTCGGTGGGTAAGCTGCCGGAATATTTCAGTGATCCCAATCTGACGATCACGACGACGGATGCCAAGGGTGAGTCGTTGGAATCCCGTCTGAACCGAACGATCATCCTCGACGGACTCACCATCCGTGACGGGTCCGCCATGGGCTATGAGGCGTCGGTGCAGAGCAAGCAGTGGTATTACCGCGGCGGCGGCATCTTCATCGACGGTACGACGATTGCGGATAAGGAAGTGGATACCAAAACCGGCATGGAGACAGCTGAGCGTCGCATCCCGATGGTAGTGTCGAACACGCTGTTCCAAAACAACAATGCCCGGCTCGGCGGCGCTATCTACACCAACGGACAGCTCGACGTCGTAGGCTGTGCCTTCGTGCAGAACTATTCGAAGAGTCCTGACGAAACCGATACCGAAGACTGTGCTAATGTCGCCTGGTCGGGTGGCGGCGCCATCGCTACGAATGATGAGGTGACGATTGTCAACAGCATCTTCGCTAACAACGAGGCAAAAAAAGGTACGGGAACGTTAACGACTCCATATACTGACAAAAACGGAGAGACCAACAACAAAACCTTGGGCTTTGGCGGTGTGCTGTGGGCAGGCGACAACTCGTCGATCGCCATCCTCAACTGCAACTCCGTGCGAAACAAGGCACACAGCTTCCCGTCTATCTACAACACCCTGCCAAACTCTTCGTCGAATAAGATACACATCGCCGTCAACAGTATCTTCTGGGGCAATGAGGTCGATGCAGACGGCGACAAACGGCTTGCCAACTTCGGCAGTGATAATGCCGAGGCGCTCTTCTTCTGTGCCTATCAGGATAAACACGGACAAACTGTGAAGTCGTCGACAGATGATTTGAGAGGCAAGGATGTTGAATATGCCAATTTGGGCAGTCTCTTCACCTTCTTAGGCAACTGCAACAACAATGTCATCATCAGCGACAACAACGAGGCTGTGGACGGTCCTAACTTCATCCTGCCCTCGTCGAAGGCGGGTGTCGACGGCTATATGCAGAGTGCCGACTGGCTCATCTCGCGCGTCAACCTGCTCACCGATGCCGGATGGGGAGAGATAGACCAGGATGAGAAAGGAAACTATAAGACGGGTTCTAATGGCGATTATGTGGCGCATGGCATCTATCCAAAGCTCTCCAAATACTATAAGAACAGCTTCAAGCTCACCCTCCTGCCGTTGGGCAAGGATAAGTACATGAACTACGCCGACGACAAGAACGAGGAGAGCACGGAGAATATGAACCGCATCTCCGCCGACCCGTTGGGTAACACCACTAAGGACTATATCGACATTGGCGTGTACGAGTACCAGCACTCGCAGCTCACCGTCGCCGACGGAGACAGCATCGACGTGATGTGGGTGTCGGACGTGGAGCGCGCGGGTGCGAAAACCGCCGACGGACGTTCCTGGGACACCCCGACCAGCGACCTGCAGCGTGCCATCGAGACGCTGCTCTTGAGTCGTAACGACAAACCGAAGGTGGTGAAAATCATGGGAGGCACTTACTCGCCAACTTACACCCTCGACGAGAGCAACAACGGTTTCCAGATCCACACTGGCGCCAACAACGAGATGGTGGCACTGAAAAAGAAGATTATCTCCGGGCATGACTATCAGGCGAAGAGCCTGACCATCGAGGGCGGATACAGTAAGGAAATGGTAGGGGTACGCGACATCGAACAGAACCCCACCATCTTGGAGATGGCCAATAAATCGACATCGACAGCAGAAAACATGGCGCACCTCTTCCTTATCTCCGATGCCGAACAGTGGGGGACGCAGGGAAACCGCGGTAGCACAACGGGAAAGGAGATAGACGTTACAGATGTTACTCAGGGGGCTATCACTAAATCCTCCAGTTCCACCGGCACGGTGATGCCGATCACCTTCGACGGTCTGACCTTCGTCAACAAATATGCGGATGCCAAACATACGGAAAGCACGGGGACCATCGGTGGCGCGGCTATCTACTATAAGGAGCAGTTCAAGAGCATAAACACGGGCACGAAATCAACCACAGATCACCTCGAAGCCACTACCGGTGTGCCGAAGTTGACCATCAAGAACTGTATCTTCCAGCAAAACGGTGCCGACGGTGCTACGACGGTGCCCGCCGTGCGCATCGAGCAGGGTGGGGGACGCACGCTCATCTACAACAGCGTGTTCCACTCCGGTTCGGGCAATCCGTTGGAGAGTACCGACGCTGTGAGCATCGTCAACTGCACCTTCGCCATGAACGGCGGACACATCAAGCTCAGCGACGCGGCCACGGGCACGTCCTCGCTCTACAACTCCATCATCTGGCAGGACGACCGCAGCAACAGCATGAAGACGCAGTACGAGGGCTTTACGGCCAACAATGTTGCGACAGACTCGGTGCAGTATAACGCCATCACAGGCATTGAGAATACCGACGAAGACAACACACACCGGCATAACGTGGGTCTCGACAGCCGCAACTACAATGCTATGGAGGGTCCGAACTTCGTCAATGGTGACGGCAAGGACATCAGCCAGCGCGACTACCATATCAATCCGGGTGTGCGCACGCTGACACGCGCCAACTATGTTATATATGCCGAGAAGGTGCTCGGATGGAAGTTAGGGCAGACGATTGCGCTTAAGGACGGCACTACGGCGCAGCTCGATTCTGCCAAGATGCTGACGCTGTTGGCCGACACGGCTTACACCAAGGACCTTGCCAACAAGGTGCGTCTCTACGACGGCAGCATGGAGCGCGGTGCCTACGAGTGCTCGTCGGCCATGCAGCGTGTGCTCTTCGTCAACCCCGTGAAGATTAACACGAACAAGACCACGGGACTGTCGTGGGAGAATGCCTATGGCAGTGGATCCATCCAGCGCGCCATCGACGCCGCGGCGGTATTTACCTATTTTAATGATAAGACCGAAGATCCGACGCAGGGGAAGTCGTACGTGTTTATCAAAGGTGCCAACAGCGACAATGCTACACCGGAGGCCATCACGCTGCGCAACGGCGTGAACGTCTACGGCAGTATCGCCACGGGATACAACGATGAGCCGGAAGCCACGAAAGATCAGGAAACCGGGAACGTGCTCCTTAATAATGGTGCGCGGTTCTTTGAAAATGATAAGATAGCAGAATATATTAAAAATGTCAAGGCATCCCGTCCGGGTTTAGCTGCGAAGACGACGCACCGCACACGCGTGGCGTCCATCTCTACCATGGCGATGAAGACCGGTTATGGCTTCGGTGCCCTCGTCGACGGTGTGGAGGTGCGTGGCGACAAGACAAGGACGATCACGGATCCCGTCATCAACATCAAGGACCATATTGACAGTCTCGTACTGCGCAATATGCTCATCGATGGCAATACAGTCACTGCGAATAATAGTACTGGCGCGCCCGTGGTCAACCTCCAGTACGGTCTGCTCTACAACGCGCTGCTCTACGGCAACGCTGTCGCTACCGGTCAGCCCATTGTCAGTGTGGGCACGGGCGGTACAATGCTCAACTGCACTGTGGTGGCTGATGCGAAAGGGCAGACGACGGTCGACAATGCCGGAGCGGTCATCAACTGCATCGACTATAACAGCGCTGACAAGGCTTCGTCTGCCGATGAGACTACCAAGGGCAGCGGAACATATACCAACTGCTATGCCTACACTGGTAATCCGTTCGCACCGTATCTGCGCGCAGGCGGCAATGTCTATACGCTGCCTACGTTCCTCACCGGTCATGTACCGTATTATTATCAGTTGCACGAGAGCAGTAAGGCCATCAATGCCGGCACAAAGGACTTTACACTGAATGAGAGCATCAAGGACTATGTCGATTTGTCGAACGACCGCGATATCCTTGGCAATCCACGCACTCTCGGTGGCACCGTCGATATGGGCTGCTTCGAGACTTGGAGCATCGCCGACGGTGAATCGCGCTTCGCTACGGCAAAAGACAACCACTATCCCCATGAGGGTTCGGTGGTGTATATCGGCAAGAAGGCGTCGCTGTCGCTCGGTGACACAGAGAAAGCTTCGCAGATCTTCACCGGTGAGAACGCCTTTATGCCGGGCTATCTGCTGCTGAAAGCCGGAGCATCACTCTATGGAAACGGCAACATCATCCATGCTTCCTACGTTGCTGCCGAGTGCTCCTTCCCCAAGGGCATGCAATATACGCTGATGTCGATGCCGTTCCCCTACGACTACGCCAACGCGCTGACAACGACGACGGACGGTAATGGTAATATCTCGGAGGCGAAGTATCCGATCCCGACAGGTAAGACCTACGACGGAGAGAAGCGTTCTGCGTGGAACTATGATTTCCATACCTCCGACTCGCCATGCTGGGAGGAGATGGCATCTACGAAGGTGAACGCCTGCGACGGATGGCTGCTGAAGTTCAAAGAACCACTCACTGTTGATACTGATATCCGCTTCACCAGCTTCGGCAGTCAAGACGGCGATTACGTCTATAGTGAGGACGGCTCGGCGAAGACCGTGACGCTGACACAATATAATAAGGTGGTAGCTGATGGCTCCGCCCACTTCACGAAGTTGGAGAATATGGGTTGGAACCTCAAGGGCATGCCGTGGCTCGTCAGCGGGTACAACACCGCTCACAGGGCTGTCGGCAAGGGCTACGACATGAGTGCGCCACACATGTTCTACACCCTTACCGCCGACGGCAACAACTTTACCACTTCGCAGAGCTGGAATGACAAAGCGTCGTCGCTCGACTTCGGTTCCGCCTTCTTCACCCAGACGGCCGTCATCGGCGATAAGGCCACCGAGACGGTGACCTTCGCCCTGCCGCCGTTGCCCAGCAAGAGGCTGAAACTTGCCGCCAAGCCCTTCGTGGCGCTTGCCGACGAGAACGGTGTGACCGACGATGTCGCCGTGAGGACCTCCGAGGATAGCAAGGCTCTCGCCTTCAGTCTCGGCTCCGACGGTGTGAAATGGCAGAGCTTCAACGACAGCGTGCCGCAGGTCTATCTCCTCGACAACAGTGGTGTGGCGCTCTCGTTGGCAGGCAACGCCCCGGTGGGCGTGGAGATGGCGATGGGTTACCGTGCCGCCAGGGACGGCGTGCTCACGGTGTCGCTGCCCGACGCGGACGCCTTCGACGGCCAGCAGGTATGGCTCAAGGATCAAGAGACGGGTGTCGTCACAGACCTCACCACAGGCAGTTATCAGTTCCAGGCAGCCAAAGGTTACACCGACAATCGACTGACATTGCAGATTGGCGGCGTGCGGCCCGACGGCACAAAGGCTCATGGTGATGAGGGCGAGGTGTCGTGGACGGTGCGTGTGGCCGACGGTTGTCTGCAAGTCAGGGGCATTGAGTCCGGTGACCTGGTAATCGTCCGCGCACTCTCCGGTTTGTCGGTGACACGCGGCCGGGCCACGTCCGACACGTTTGTCACCCAGCCTCTGGTACAGGGTGTGTATATCGTGACGGTGAACAACCGGAGCAAAAAGGTAGCGGTGCATACACGGCTTTAGGTCAGGTCGGGCATAAAGCCCGCCCCTTTTTGGGGGTTAGTCATGGCTGAAGAAGAGCTTCTTTATTTCTTTGCCACCCCTGTCATGGCCAGACAGAGTTTTTTTTGCAGCACGCGGGCATCGAGGACGCTCATGTCGTTGTCCATGATGGCGAAGGCGAGCGTGTGGCCGTCGGCTCCCTTACAGTATCCGGCCAGCGAGCTGATGCCAAAGGGATGGGAGAGCGTGCCCGTCTTGCCACGTATCAGGCCTCTGAGCTTCGGGTCACTGAGTTCGGCACGCAGCGTGCCGTCCACGCCGGAGATGGCCAGCCATGTGTGCAGCTTCTTATAGATGGCAGGACGCTGATAGCCATAGCGCAGTACGGCGACAAGCACTTCGGGCGACAGATGGTTGTGGGTGCACAGGCCGCAGCCGTCGTGGATGACGATGTGCTTGTCCTTCAGCCCCAGACTGTCACGGACAAAGCCGCGGAGATAGTTCACGCCGACGGCAGGCAGGTTGCCACGCTTGTCGAGATGGTAGCCAATGGTATAGAGCAGTGACGTGGCCTGCGTGTTGCTGCTGTTTTTCCACATCTTCTTGATGACATAGTCTACCGGGCGCCCGAAGCGGAACAGAGGCTTGGCCCGTCGTGGCAGTCCGCCATAGACCACCTGACTGTCTGCCAGTTGATAGCCCGCCTGACGGAAGGCCGTCATCACGGCCTTACGCACTTTCTGATCGCCCTTATACAAGATGCCATAGCGCGAGAACGAGAGGTCCCAGGGATACCAGTGCTGTTCGCTCGTCACGGGCTTGTGGAGCACGAGGTCGAGGACGAGTTTGCCGTTGAACTGTTTGACGCCTTTCTTCTTCAGCGCCTGTGGAAACATCTTCAGGTCAGGCTCGTTGAGTTGCGGGTCGAGTTGCGCCTTGAAGATGACATTGCCTTGCAGCGTGTCGCCCTTCATGCTGCCCGTAGTCCAGATAGAAGTGGGGTAGAGGTAGTTGGTGCCGAGCAGATGCAGTCCGGCCACGCCGGTGATCAGCTTCAGGCAGGAGGCCGACGACATGGTCACCTTTTGTCCCTCGCCATAGACGGGCTTGTCGGCGGTGAGGTCATAGACATAGAAGCCAAAGAGTCCTTTGCAGCGGGGCGCGGCGGCGAACTCTTTCAGTCGTGACTGCAGTGCCGTGTCCACTGGGATGTTGTTTTCCTTCCCTTGTGTTGCCGTCTTGGCATTATCGTCTTTCTTGCCGCCGCAGGAAGCAAAAAGAATAAGGGCGAGAGCCAGGGAGAAGAGTCCTTTGTATATTCTTCTCTCTCGCTCAGTGCGTGTGATATAAGTGTACATGATAATATCAGCCTCACCCCCGTGCCCCTCTCCAAAGGAGAGGGGAGTGATTACAGGGTTAAACGGGTGGTGTTGATGGCTATGATTTTGATTATTATTATATATGTATATCTTATTACTTGTAGCTCAGCATCATATTAATGATAGCTTTGCGAGCTATCCCCTTACTGTTTATCCAGCATTTCACTCCCCTCTCCCTTGGAGAGGGGTAAGGGGGTGAGGCTGTGTTTGGGGGTGAGGCTCTTTTCTTTCACCGGTTCCATGTGTATACTGATAAACGTGCCTTGTCCGAAGCGCTCGCGCAGGCGCTTCTCCGCGCTGGAGACAATCTGGTGAGCTTCTACGAGCGTCAGGCTGCCGGGCATACGCACGTGCATATCTATGGCGATATGGCTGCCGATGCGGCGCGTACGCAGATGATGGATGTCGCTGAGCCTTGGGTCTTCGGTGACCGAGTGCTCGATGTCTTTCTCCATGGCCTCGGGCAGACTTTTCTCCAGGAGTTCGCCTAAGGCGTTGGCCATGAGTTTCCATGCGGTGATGACGATGAGCACGCTGACGATCACGGCGGCGATAGGGTCGAGGACAGCCCACGACGGTCCCAGCGCGATGGCGCCGCCGATGCCGATGGCGGTGCCCACTGACGACAGGGCGTCGCTGCGGTGGTGCCAGGCATTGGCCACTACCGTCTCGCTTTGTATGGCACGCCCAGTGCGCACGGTGAACTGGAAGCACCACTCTTTGAGCGCGATGCTGAGGAGGGCTGCGGCGAGCGCGATCCATCCCGGCTGTCCCAACTGCCCGCCTTGCAGGGCTGTCCAAATCTTCACCACGCCACCATAGCAGATGCCGAGGCCAACGACGAAGAGCGCCATGCCGATGATGGCTGTGGCGAGCGTCTCGTATTTGCCGTGGCCGTAGTCATGGTCTTCGTCTTGTGGCCGTGAGCTGAGTTTCATGAAGATGATCACCACTGCGTCGGTGAGCAGGTCGCTGAGCGAGTGTATGCCGTCGGCAATCATGGCGGCAGACTGTCCGACGACGCCGGCGATGAGCTTGAAGATGACCAGTATGATGTTGATGGCCGCACCGTAGAGTGTCACGTGCGTGGCCCGTTTCTCTCTTTCTGTTTTCATGGTACTAACGATCAAAGAATGAACAATCATTTTATCAGCGACAAAAATAAGCATTTCGTCCGAGACCGCCAAGGCCAACTTGTTTTTTTAATGTTATTTGAGCTGTTTGACCAGTTGTTCGGGTGTGCAGTCTTTGAGAGTGACGATATTGTTTTTGTCGAGGAGATAGATAGCCGGTGTGGCTTTGATGGCGTATTGCATGGTGAGTTTGTCATTGACCTTGACGCGCAGGATCCTGACGTCGGCGGGCAGGGGGTGGGCCTGCATCCACGTCCATACCGTGTGGCAGTTTTCGCAGTCGGGGTCATAGAAGAAGAGGCAAAGCCTTTGGTTGCTGTATTCGCGAATGCTGTGCCGGCTGCCGTCGTCAGCAGTGAAGGCAAAGTCGCTCGCCGTGTCTCCGGGGAGGTTAGCCGCGGCCTGTCGTGCCCGGAAGCGATAGCGGCTGCGCTCGGTGGAGTCGGTATGACAGTCGTTGACGATGGCGTTGAGCAGCAGGCAGTAGATGCGGTCGTTGCGCAGCGGCGAGGCGTTGTCGTCGAGGTATTGGTCGATGAGGCTGTCAAAGCGCCGTCGTGCCGGTGCATAGCTCCACGCCTTGGCGATGAAGATCTTTGCGCTCTGTGGTCCCACGTTCTTGCCGAAGCGTCCCAGTAGATCGATGTAGTCGACGAAGCCCTGCTCGCCGTAGTCCTGCGAGTCGAGGAGTGTGGTGTCGGCAAAGTCGACGTTGTCCCAGTAGTGCAGCAGCAGATAGTCGGCCCTGGCCTGTGGCTGCCGCAGTGTGTCGGGGACAGCAGGGTAGGGGAAGGCAGTGTTTTGCGCCGTCACGGCGACAGCGCAGAGCCACAGCACGGCGGTCATGGCGACAGCCATGCTCTGTAGTTTTTTCATCATCGCGTCTTTCATGGTTGCAAATTCATGACATATCTTTTTCTTTTTATTACATTGCAAAGATAAGTTTTTCTCATGGTTTGTCCAAAAGATCAGCCACTTATCTTCTATAGAATGGACACACAACAATCGTTCTTTGTGTCCTTTTTGTGTCTTTGCGAGAGGTATGTCAGGGCGATGCTCATCGTGCTCTCTGCTCTCTTCACAGCGTAGCCGTCTTTGCGCGCTCAGTGTCTCCGTGTGGGTATGAAAAGAATTACTTTCTCGCTTTGTTGGATAAACTGACATTTTTGCGGGCTCGTGGCGGCGATTTTCTGGGCCAGACGCTATGTCGGGCCGATTTTCGCGAAAAATGGCGGTGTTTTTTGTAATGCGCTGATGGTTAATTACATACGCTGCTTTTGTTGCTTTTGAAGATAGGAAATGGGTTGTTGGAATCGTGATTTCTTATAGAAAATGATGCAAAACAGGGCTTTTGATGCTGTCATCTCGGTTGTTTGGTCGGGTCATCTCGGTTGTTTGGTCGGGTCATCTCGGTTGTTTGGTCGGGTCATCTCAGTTGTTTGGTCAGTCCGCCCTATGGTTTTGTGGCATTCATCCTGCTTTTTTCGCTTTCGGTCTCTCTGGATTGCAAGTTCACATGGCGGTGATTTTGTAAGAAAATAACATAAGGAGAGGCTTGCCGACCAAAGCAATACCGAGAGGGAGTGCATAGGCAGAAAGTCGCGCATCACTATGTTTTCGTGTAAGAAAGTGTATGGATGGGATAGCAAGCTTTCGTGTAAGAAAGTGGGGAATGAGAGCGGCTATTCGTGTCAGTTTTTTATTTTTGCTAAAGATTCCAGTGAATTTATACTTAGGACACAAATCTATGGCGTGAGGGAAACGAGGACGTGATACGTTAAAATCTCCAATTAAATATAGTCTTTTAGAAAATTATTGCTAACTTTGTCAGTATTAAGTAATCACTTTGAAATATGAGCGACCTTCATACCATAAAGCAACAACTCAGACGTGTCATCCGGCAGCGGAAACAACAATACCCAACAGAACAGCGCGAGGCTTGGTCAAAAGAGATTGAGCAAAGGCTGCTGCAACACCCACGCTTGCAATCCGCGCACGTGGTGATGCTCTACTACGCCCTGGACGATGAGGTGGACACGCGTCGTCTCGTCGACACGCTGCTCAAGGAGGGCAAGACCGTGATCCTGCCCAAATGCGTCGACAAGGAGCATATCGAGCCACGACAATATACGGGACCCGGCGACCTCGCCGAAGGCATATACCATCTGCTCGAGCCCGTCGGCAGGCCTTACCGCAACCTCGACAGCATCGAGCTGATCATCGTGCCCGGCATGAGCTTCGACAGTGAAGGACACCGCCTCGGACGCGGACGCGGATACTACGACCGCTTTCTGGCGCAAGTGCCGCAGGCTTACAAGATCGGCGTGTGTTTCGACTTCCAGCGCGTGGAGCAGGTGCCCGTCGACGACAACGACCGTGTGATGGACGAGGTGATCAGCAACCAAGCACGCTGACTTTATTAAAGGAGAGAAAGGATGATGACCTCCAAGTCACAACATATCGACCGCCTGTACTACCGGGAGCCTTCTCCCGCCGGTCCGTCACGACAGTCACGTCTATGGGCCTTGACTCTCATCGTCGTCCTCAGCGCCGTGCTCCTCACCGGCTGCACCAAAGAGAAAGAGAAATCGGGCTGGGACGAGATAGAAACCTACTTCGACGAGCCTCTCGCCTCGCTCTCGGCTGAGGGCGACAGCGTGCACTGGATCGGCGGAGAATACGGTGATCTGTGGAGCATGACAGCACGGAGCCGGAAGCACTATAAGCTCGGTTCCGACCGCATCTACTGTGTTGTCAGACACGACAGCACGTATTGGATCGGGCACCGCAACGGCGGACTGGCGCAATACCGGTTCGACGGCAGCGCCTTCAGCCCCGTCGCTCACTATTCCATCGCTATCAAAGGCCTCCACTACTCGGTCTACGACATCCGGTGGAAAGCCGGACGGCTCTATGCGGCCACCAGTCAGGGTCTCTTCGTGCTGAATGCCGCACATCACCAACTGGAAAAGGTCTACCCACGCGACCGCAACAACAGCGCGTCATTCGCTACACCGCTCATCGCCAACCTTGACGCCCGACGACTGGCGCTCGCCACCGACAGCGGACTGGCGCTCGTAGACGCTCACTCCGGCAAGGCGCAGGTGATCCATGCCGGAAGCAAGGTGACATGGGTGGAACGTCAGGGTAAACGCCTCTGCTACCTCATCGGTGACCAATACTACGAGCGTGAGCCGAACGGCAAAGAGAAGACTTACACCCTGCCCGACGTGGCCACGAGCTTTTTCCGTACGGGCAAGACCTATTGCTTCATCAGCCGCACACACGCGATACTCACCGACGACCTCCGCCACTTCTCCCACTTGCAGCTGCGACGGCCGGTGCCCATGAAGTCCTCGCACGTGGTCGCTCAGTCCGTTGGTGACGACTTCGTATGGCTCGTCACCGACCACGCCGTGTGGCAGTTGCCCCGTCATCTCTCCAGCTCGGCTCCCTATCCTCTCGTCGCCGCCTGCCAGGACGAGGGCCGGCTCTGCTTTGTCGATGACCACGGCAATGTCTTCGCGTTTCCCGACGGCAGCAGGCAAGCAGGAAAGATCTTCGACTTCATCCACGCCGACGCCATCATCGACTGCACCGCCGACAACGGCACACTCTATTACCTCAACAATCAGCAACAGATATTCCGTCTCACCCTCGGCAACCACCTTTGGGGCAACTATCTCTCTCACGTGCCCCATGAGATCTTCTCCACAAAGAAAAAGGTGACCGCCATGGGACTGCTGCCCACAAAGACTCCTATATTATATATAGGTGTGCAGGACGGCATGATGAAACTGCCGCTCGACGGCCGCCAGGCGCATAGCGTGGCATCGTTCCGCGACAAATATGTCACCTCGTTCTACACGGCTCCCGACAATCAGCGCATGATGATCGCCACGCTCAACGACGGACTGTGGACCGACCGGGGCGACGGACCGCAGCCTGTCTTCGCCCACCAGAGTTCCAATCCACGGCTGACCGCTATCATCAACTCTTACCCTCCTGCCACACTACTGGCCACCAACGACGGTATCTACCTGCAAGGCGGACCCGACACGATCAGGGTGGAGGGAACAGCCGCTCTGTTGCCTGCCAACGACAGCGTCGTCTACGCTCTCCTGGAGCGTGGCGTCATGAGGCTCAAGGTAGAAGGACTGAGACTACACAAAGAGGGTATCTATTTCCGCGACATCAAGTTCCACCCACAAGCGTCTCTGGTCAGCAACGGCCGGCTCTACTTGGGCAGCGACCTCGGCGTGCTCTGTTTCAAGGCCGGAAACGAAGGGCAGGCTGAATGGATCGCCATGGAGACGAGTATAGTCACACGCCGCAGTCTCCTTGAAGCTACCGCGATCGTGCTGGGTGCCTTGCTGCTCGTCTATCTCTTCCTGCTGCGCCTGCGCCGGTCCTACCGGCTGGAACTGAAAGCACGGCAGCGCGATCTCATGCGACGGCTGGAAGCAGTGGAGAAATACCACGATATTCTCAGCGATGAGGAAGCCCGTGAACTGAAGGAAATAGAAGCGGAGATCCACCGCCTCGGCACCCGTAAGAAACGCTCATGGAAGGTCTCGAACCAACACTTCGCGGCTGTCTCGGAGCGTATCATGCGTCTCAACAGCCAGGCGGCGCTCTATTTCGTGCGCCTCGTATTGCGGCAGATCGACGACATCAAGCAGACAGAGCTCTTCGATGCCCATAAGCTCATCGACGACAGCCAGCACGCGCTGACCGAGGGACAGCCCGAGCAGTTGGGCGAGCAGGCGACGAGAAATGCCGCGTGGCTCCGGCAGATCAGTGCCATCTGCCAGGAACTGAACAAAGACATGGACCAGCTCTCCGGCACGCTGCCCGTCGAAGGCATCAGCGACGACTTGCCCGCGCTCATCGACAGCTACCGCAAGGGACTCGCCATCAAGACGATTGACGACATGGCACCGACGCTTATCATCATCCGCCAGCGCATGGAAAGGCTGATGTCCAAAGAAGTGCAGGACCGTCTGCAACGCTTCGTCGAGCAGCGGCTCCGGGACATCGCCGCACTGGAACAGCAGGACAAGGTGACCGACACGCTCTCCCACCAGTGGACCGACATGCTTCCCACCTTAGGAAGTGCCGACCGCATCGCCATCTTGCGACGGCTCCAACACCTCGACGACCGCTACCACGAGCTCTTTGCCTTGCAGCAGCTGCGCCATCTTATCGCACGATATACCGGCGAGGAGCGCCGTGGCGACGACACCCACGACACGGTTCACGCCATCAAGTCGGCAATCGACCGCTTCTACGACGCGCTTTTCCGCACTGATCCGCGGCTGACGGGCTCCATCCTCTAGTGGAGCACCGGAGAGAACCAGCCTGCCCGTGTGCTTGCCCTTCTGTTGGCCGACCCGAATGTCAAGCGTCTGCTCCTGCCGGGTATGCTCAACGTGGCCAGTAATCTCAACCCCGTCATCAGCCGACTCGTCAAAGGTAAGCTCGTGCCTGCTGAGGAGGACATCCGCCAGTACGCCGAGCGGCATCCGTCAAGCATCGCTGACTATGTCCTCAGACTGACGGAGTAAGATAGAGTAACAGGGTGAAAGAAGACATAGTAACAGAATAAACAAAAAAAGACATAGTAACAGAATAAACAAAAAAAGACAGAGTAACAGAATAAACAAAAAAAGACATAGTAACAGAGTGAACATAAAAAGCACTCTGTTACTATGTTTAAGCTGTTACTATGTCTTTTTATCTTTTACAGGCATGCCCATCCGAATTTACGAACCAAGTCCTGAAAGAGACTTTTGTCCTTCGTAGGAATTGTAACAGAGAAAGTCTCATGGCTACAGTCGCGCTCGGAAATTCTTGCTTTGTCAAGTTCGTATTGACTCTGTAAATTCATCCAAATCTCAGCAGGTATACCAAGTGCTTTTTCCAATGCGATGGCAACATTCTTTGATACGGGTCGCTTGCCGTTAATGGTTTCGCTCAGCACAGATGGCTTGACGCTCATCTCTTCTGCAAGCCGTTTTTGCGTCATGCCACGCTCCTTAAGTTCATCCCTAATCATTTCTCCGGGATGGGTGGCTACGAATGGAGTTAAATCTTTATTATTCATAGTGCTTGGATATTTCAAAAATTAATGCGTTTACGATTATTCCGTTTTCATCTGGAGAGCTATAGAAGAGGAGCCTGTACTGTGACGTTATCCAAACAGCGTCCACGCCGTTGAGGTCTCCTTCTTTCTTTTCGTAATGGAGAGACTTTATTAGGAACAGATCCTCTAACCTTCTTGCAGATCTTAAAAAGTTGACTACCTTCGCATATCTCTTAATTACGTCTGGTGCCAGCTTACTGTACTTATGATCCTTTGTCCGTCCGCTTATGTAGAGTTCTTCCAGAGCCTTGTCTTTAAAATCTATATTCATAATATGATATTCCCACACTTGCAAAGATAATAAAGTTTATTGAGAATATTCGCATATTTGCGATTTTTTTTGCATCCAGTCTTCCATGGTAACAACTCAGCGATTATCATTTCATATAAGCGTTCATGAACGATGCAGGTTAACGAAGGACTATTCCGTAGCTTACTTCCTTGCTATTACTACCTTTGTTTGTGCATCCAAGAGCATTGAACGCTGATGGTAGAAAACTATTTTGCTTTCCACTATTTTGCCTTAACACGCTTAACAACAGCACTTTGTAAAAAGTTGCATTTGATGATATTGCACAATACATCAAATGCAACTTTTTTTATTCCGCCTTTCATCATAACTTTGCAGCGTAATCGCAAAAACCGGAAATCAACATTTTCAAAACTTAAACATATTACAGATCATGAACAACGTCAAGTCTATTGTTGTCAGTTTCATGCTGACACTCATCGCCGTTTCTTCTTTCGGTCAGTCAAAGATCAAGGATGTCCGCACCAATCCCGATCTCTATTTCCTGCGTGCCGACGAAGTTGCCAACAGCCTCACGCTGTTGCCTCCTCCTCCCCAGCAAGGTTCCATCCTGTGGCTCAACGACGAGGCACAGTATCAGTGGGGCAAGCTCCAGCGCGACACGCCACGTGGTGACCAGGCTGCCGCCGACGCGCGTGTCAACGGCGACGGTGTGCCCAACGCCTTCTCCGACGCTTTCGGCGTACGCATCAGCAAGGAAGAGACACCGGAAATCTATAAGCTCGTTATCAACATGCGCGAGGATGCCGGCGACCTCGCCACACGCGCTGCCAAGAACCACTATATGCGTGTGCGTCCCTTTGCCTATTATCACGAGATGACCTGCAATCCCGAACAGCAGAAAGAGCTCTCCACCAACGGCAGCTACCCCTCTGGTCACACCTCCATCGGCTGGGCCACTGCTCTCGTTCTCGCAGAGGTGAACCCCGACCGTCAGGACTCTATTCTCAAGCGTGGCTATGAGATGGGACAGAGCCGCGTGATCTGTGGCTATCACTTCCAGAGCGACGTAGATGCCGCACGCCTCGTGGCCAGTGCCGTCGTGGCCCGTCTCCACGCCAACGACAACTTCATGAAGCAGCTCGGCAAGGCTAAGAAGGAATTCGCCAAACTCGTCAAGGAGGGAAAAGTAGCCAAAGTAGAGCGCAAGGCAGAAGAGGCTGCAAAATAAACAACATTTCGGACAACCGCAAATTATCCTATATACAGTAAACACCATGAAAAAGACAATACTCTTCGGACTTGCACTGCTCGCCGCCACGACGCTGCAGGCCCAGGAAAAGACAGAAAGCAAACTCGTCGTCAAGCCTTCGGGCCGTGTCCTCTTGGATGCCGGACTCTTTGACGCCAGCGACGAGATCAACAACCAACTCAACGATGGTATGGCCGTTCCCGACATGCGTGTGGGATTCAAGGCTACCTATGAGGACTGGACCGCTAAGGTCGACATCGGCTACGCCTACGGCAAGGTGGGCATGAAGGACGTCTTCATCGAGCACTCCTTAGGCAAGAAAAGCTTCATCCGCGCCGGATACTTCGTTCATCAGTACGGTTTACAGAGCGCAACAAGCTCTTCTTTCAAGATTTCCATGGAGGAACCTCGCAGCAACCAAGCACTAAACAACTCTCGTCTGCTCGGCGTGATGTTCGAGCACTCCGATCTCCGCTATCTCGTCACCACCAGTTTCTTCTCTGAGACTGACGCCATGAAGATGTCGAGCGACAAGACTGGCAACCAGGGCATCGGCGTCATGGCACGCGCCCTCTACCGTCCGCTCACCGAGCCGGGCCGCATCTTCCACGTGGGCGTTTCCGGTGCTTATGAGAGTCCGCGCTACAACAGCAACAGCGACCTCAACCATAAGTCGTTCGTTCTCTCCACCACATGGCCCACACGTATCGCCCAGGTCACCTCGATGCAGGCCACCGTCGACCACGCCAAAGCCATGTATAAGTTCACGCCCGAAGTCTGCGCTGCCTACAACCGACTGGGCTTGGAGGCACAGTACTTCTACAACTCGGTCACCCGCGACAACGGTAATCACAGCTTCCAGGCTACCGGCGGCTACGCAGCTCTGCGCGGTCTCATCCTCGGACGCCAATACAAATACAACTATTGGGACGGCGGCATCGACACTCCCGCACGCGGCAACCTTGAGCTGGTGCTGGCCTATGACTATCTCGACATGTCGGATCCCGAAGCAAACATCCGCGGCGGACGCAGCAACGACTTCTCCGCTACGATGAACTATTACATCAACAAGTACATGATCTGGCGTGTCAGAGGCTCCTATACCAAGGTCAGCAACCGCGCCGGATACGACGATGACCACTTCACGGCACTGGAGACCCGTCTGCAGATCAAGTTCTAATCAAACCTATCTGCATCATTCATGTGAAAGGACATGGATCATGCAGACTAAAACTTCATTCTACTATGAGAAAGATATTTTCCGCCTTTCTGCTGCTGATGATGCTCTGTCCGTCGTGGGCATGGGCTCAGTTGCAGCGCAGCGAGGCTTTCCGACAGCAATACCGGCTCACCGAGGTCGTCGTGCTGAGCCGCCACAGCATCCGCTCACCGCTCTCGACCAATGGCAGCGCACTGGGCCGTCTCACACCTCATCAGTGGACACAGTGGTCCTCTGCCGCCAGCGAACTGACACTGCGTGGCGGTGTGCTGGAGACGATGATGGGACAGTATTTCCGCAAGTGGCTCGTCAGTGAAGGACTCTTCAAGGAGAACGCCACACCGTCGGCCGACGATGTGAACTTCTATGCCAACAGCATGCAGCGCACCATCGCCACGGCACAATACTTCTCCTCCGGTTTCATGCCCTTGGCCAACATTCATGTGAACCACCGCTTCTCGGCAAGCACGATGGACCCGGTCTTCTGTCCCAAGCTCACCAAGGTCAGTGATGCTTTCCAGGCCGAGGCCATGAAGCAGATCGCGGCTATGGGTGGCAAGAAAGGGCTGAAAGGTATCGGCGAGAAGCTGAAGGCCAACTATGCCATCACCGCCAAGGTCCTCGACCTCAAGGACTCGCCTGCCTGCAAGAGCGGTGAGACCTGTGACTTCAAGGACGACGACACGCAGATCATCTTCCGCTTAGGCGACGAGCCGCAGATGAAAGGCTCACTCAAACTCGCCAACTCGGCCTCCGACGCGTTTATCCTGCAATACTACGAGGAGCCTGACGCACGCAAGGCTGCCTTCGGCCACGACATCACGGCAGAAGACTGGGAGAAAATCGCGCAGATCAAGGATGTCTACGGCGACGTGCTCTTCACGGCTCCCATCGTGGCGGTCAACGTGGCTCATCCACTGCTGATGTATATCAGCGACGAGCTTCACGCCAAGAACCGTAAGTTCACCTTCCTCTGCGGTCACGACAGCAACATTGCCAGCGTAGACGCCGCACTCGGCGTGGAAGACTATTCGCTGCCCAACTCCATCGAGAAGAAGACTCCTATCGGCTCGAAGGTGGTCTTTGAGAAATGGACCGACAAGAGTGGCAAGCAGTTCGTAGCCGTCAACCTCGTCTACCAGTCTACCGCACAGCTGCGCGGTCTGACGATGCTCGACCTGAACAATCCGCCAATGGTCTATCCACTCAAACTACGCGGACTCACGGCCAACGCCGACGGTCTGTACTCGTTTGACGATGTGGCACAGCGCTTCACCGAGGCCATCAACGCTTACGACAATATCAAGTAAAAATAATGATTCAATACAAGGCAAGGCTGACAATGTTGGTCTTGCCTTCTTTTTTTGTGCTCAGCGTGAAGGCATAGTGATTGCTTCCTTCCTGAACCTCGCCGCCTTGCCAGGTCATCCAACTGTTGTCGTCGGCGTTGTGGTCGAGCCAGCCATAGTCGCGGCGCAGTTGCTGTTGCAAGCCGGCATTAAGATCAAAGGCTTCCTGTGCATTGCGGCAAGACTCGCTCAGCGTCATGCCCTTCATCATTTTCTGTTTGCCAGTCTGCTCGTACTTGACAACAACACGGTCCCAACGTGTGCCACGGAACATGAGACCATGATACACAGCCTCGTCGCCGTCGGCATTTGTCTCGTCGGGTGTTCCCAACATCTTCACGACCACTTGCTCGTCACATCCCATAGCGGGCAACACTATGTTCTTCTCTGCACTCATCGTCAGGCAAGCTACAGCCGCCATGACTGTCATCATCATTCTTTTCATACGCTTTTCTCCTTATTATTATATATAGAGACTTTGTTCACTTACAAAGTTAAGGAAAAAAGAGATTCCAAGACAACAGCTCTCCCCTTTCATACTGCTTCTTCACGCCATCTTCACGGGTTTGTAGCAGGTTTGACAAAAGCACGTGTCTTTTCCTCTTCAGAAGACACAGGCAAGAAGCGAAAAAAGAAAATCCAGCCGCCGCCACCATTCCGTTGCCGCCACACCAGATCACAAAGATATAGACATGTGAGTTTCTGCTTATTTCAAAGCTATCTTTTGGTTATCTCCCCGTTTTTTCTTAATTTTGCAACACTTCAAAACAAAAGAGATGAAAGAATTATCAAGACCTGAAGCAGAAGCAATACTATCAGAGAGATTCGGAATAGCGCACTTCTATGACGAGCAATGGAAAGTCATCGACGCATTGCTCCACGGCCAGAGAATCTTGATGATAGAAAAGACAGGATTTGGAAAATCCCTGTGTTTCCAGTTCCCTGCCATTCTCTTCGACGGTGTCACCATCGTCTTTTCTCCACTCATCGCTTTGATGCGTGATCAAGTCACGAATCTCAACAAACGGGGCATCAGCGCAGGGTGCATCAACTCCGGTGAGGAACCGGAGACCAACAGCCAGACACTGGCAGACGCCATTCATGGAAAGATAAAGATCTTGTTCATAGCGCCGGAGCGGCAAGGCAATCAGGAGTGGCAAACGGCGTTGCAAACCATGAAGATCTCCATGATCGTGGTGGACGAGGCCCACTGTATCTCGCAGTGGGGACATGACTTCCGGCCTGACTACCGCCGCATCAGAAACATTGTCAACGCTTACCTCCCGACAGACATGCCGGTGCTCGCCGTCACGGCCACGGCCACACCGCGCGTACAGCAAGACATAGAAGAGCAGCTCGGCGGCAGGCTGACTGTTGTCAGGGGAGAACTGATGCGCAAAAACTTCCGTCTCTTCGTCATCAGAACAACTTCCGAGGAAGAGAAAATGGTGTGGCTCAAACAGCACCTTGCCGACATGCCGGGGACAGGAATTGTTTATGCCGGCACCAGGACACAGACAGAACTGTATGCCCGATGGCTTACACACAACGACATATCCGCTGTCGAATACAACGCGAGCCTGGATACCGACAGCAGAAAGGAGATAGAAAAGGGATTAAAAGAGAACCGATGGAAGTGCGTGGTCTCTACAAATGCCTTGGGAATGGGTATTGACAAACCCGATATCCGCTTTATCATTCATCTGCAAATGCCGGCATCGCCTATCCATTACTATCAGGAGATAGGACGCGCAGGGCGTGACGGACAAACAGCCTACCTCATCCTGTTTTTCAACGAAAGGAAAAACAAGGACGGCATCTACGAGGACCTACGCCTCCCTATATCTTTCATTGAAGGCGCACGGCCATCGGAAACCAAATACCGGCAAGTCATTGACGCCGTCAGAAATGAACCCTTAGGAGAAAAAGGCATCGCTCTTGCCACAAACCTGAGACTGAACGTCATACGCACTATCAAAGAGGACCTGAAGGACATGGGCATCATCAGAGAAATCGCCTTAGGCAGAACCAAGATCTTTGAATACTGCATGGATGCCCCAACATTTGACATGTCCACATTTGAGGCTCTCAACAAGGCCAAAAGAAAAGATCTGCAAAAGATGATCGACTATGTCTTCACCACGATGCCGCGAATGAAATATCTCTGTCAATATCTTGGTGACGAAACAAATGCTGACTTCTCTATGACATGCGACAACAGCGGATTGCAAAAAAAAGAAATGAGCATGACTGAGGACGGCTTAAACGAGGCCAGAGCGTTTAAGGACAACATGTTCCCAATATTGAAGGCCCAGAGAAATATTGCGGAAGGCATTGCGGCCTCTTACTACGGAGCCACGAATGTAGGCGCAGCCATACACCATTGCAAATACGAGAATGGCGGAGACTTCCCCGATTTCCTGGTAAGGCTGACGCTAAAAGCCTATTACCATCAGTTTAAGGACAAAAGCAAATTTGACTTTATCCTCTACGTTCCGCCGACAGAATCCGGAAATCTCGTCAGGAACTTTGCCCGCAAAATAGGCAATGCGATCAGTACTCCGGTTTCCGAGATGCTGATAAAGACGCGCAAGACCGACCCGCAAAAGATTTTTGAAAACACCTATGGGAAAAAAGAAAACGTGAAAGACGCTTTCTCCATTATAGAAAGCGTAGAAGGAAAATCCATTTTGCTGATCGATGACATCTACGACAGCGGAGCAACGATAAAAGCAATAGCAACGCTGCTCATGAAGAACGGCGCAAAGGAAGTAGCGCCGCTTGTCATAGCGAAAACTGTTGGAGGAGACAGAATTTGAAAAACTCGTCAAAAACACAATCATAACAATGGAAAAGTCAGAACTGAGTTACTGGATGGCCCTCGCTCATCTTGAAGGCATGCGCACTAAGGATAAGATGGAGATTGTCGTGCAATGTTTCAAACATGACAGGCAGCTCTCGGATTTCTTCAACGCCAGTGACGAGCTGAAGGAAAAAGAATACCATGTGACGAAAGATCATATCGCGAAGCTGAAGACATGTATGCCGTTGGTCCCCAACTACTCGTTCATGGCGGAAAACCTTCTGGACCAGGGCTACGACATCATCACAGTACGTGACGAGGAATATCCGCCTGCTCTCAAGAAGAATCTCAAATACAACTCACCCTTGGTCATCTATACCAAAGGCGACAAATCTCTGTTGCAAAAGCAGGGCGTGGCTGTCGTCGGCTCACGAAAAGCCGGACCACAGGCTTTAGCGTTTACCACTACCGTCGCTGCCAGGGAAGCCTCTGCCGGAAACGTGATTGTCAGCGGTTTTGCCAAGGGCGTAGACCGTCAGGCGCTCGATGCCTCCTTAGCCGCCAATGGCTATAGCATTGCCGTCTTGCCACAAGGGATCACCACGTTCACGAGTGGATACAAGCAACTCTACAAACACATTATCGACGGCCATGTGCTGATCATGAGCTATTTTATGCCAACGGCAGGATGGAGCGTAGGACTGGCCATGGCGAGAAATGCAATTGTGTATGCGCTGGCAAGCAAGATTTTTGTGGCTGAGTCCGACAGTAAGGGAGGAACATGGAGCGGAGCTATCGAAGGCATCAACCGACAGAGGAAAAACGGCGACGACATATCCATATATGTCAGAGTGCCGGAGGAAAAAGAAAAGAATGCCAACCGAGAGCTGATTGAGGCCGGAGCCAAGCCGGTCAACAGCCAGGGAGACGAAATACCAAGATCAGAGGCTGTGTCGAATATAGAGAAGATCACAAACGCTGTCATCGATTTGTTGAAGACACATGAGCTAAGACCCCAGGAGGTCGCGTCGTATCTCAAGTTGGACTGGTCCGACGACAAGGTGAAAAGATTCTTAAACTCACTGTCCATCAAAGGTGTCATGAAGATAAAGAAAGGCCGATACAACGTCTATACGGCAATGGACAATCCCGGCCCGTCTCTGTTTTAGATATATGCTCGTCAGGTATATTTCCGCCCCGGCATGCCGCTTCTCTGCATTTTCCGGATGCGTCCCTTTGTACAGAGCCCTCTCTTGAGTACATTCGGCTATAGCATTTTGAGCATTGAAAGCCCGTGAACAAACAGTCTAATCGCTATGCTGCTCCTGGAATCTTTTCGATGGAAATATATACTGCCCCCGAAGTCTTCCGTTGCCAGAGTGCGGTGTTCATCAGATCTATAAAACGTAGAAAGCCTGCTCCGTGGTGGAGCAGGCTTCTATGTTTGTTTGGAATAAGTCTTTTTTGTTAATGTTTATGCTTCAGCCTTTTTCGTTTTAGCTGCGTAAGCTTCGGGTGAGAGCACAGACACGGTGCTCTTGTCGCGAGCGCCCTTGTGGAAATACACCACACCGTCCTTGAGAGCATAGAGCGTGTCGTCCTTGCCCTGAGCTACATTCTCACCTGGGAAGTGCTTGTTGCCACGCTGGCGAACGATGATGTTGCCGGCGATGATGCTCTGTCCACCCCAAATCTTAACGCCTAAACGCTTTGAAGCTGATTCACGTCCGTTCTTAGAACTACCTACACCTTTCTTGTGTGCCATAATGAATACCTCCTGCTTGTTAAGCGATTACTTGTTTAATTGATACCTCGGTGAACTGAGCGCGGTGGCCGTTCTTGCGACGGCAGTCCTTGCGGCGCTTCATCTTGAACACGATGACCTTGTCACCCTTGACAAGCGGGTTCACCACTTCTACTACTACTTTTGCGCCCTCTACGGTAGGGGCACCGACAGTCACTGCGCCGTCCTTGTCGACGAGCAGCACCTTGTCAAACTCAACAGTCTTGCCTTCCTCGGCGTCCTTGATGTGATGGACGAAGAGCTTCTTGCCCTCTTCGGCTTTGAACTGCTGACCGTTAATGTCTACGATTGCGTACATGAATTGATTAATTAAACGGGTTTTTCCGCAAGGCGGGCGCAGCATCAGCACCTCTTGACTGAGCCTCCACGGACTAAATAACCTTGCAAAGTTACGAAAAAACTGGCACACAAGGCTTATCGTAGATAAGTGGCGGCGGTCTTTTATAGCTATTTAACGTTTACCATGCCTCGCAAGGAAAATAAAGCGGTGATTTCTTGCCAGTTACGCAAAAAAGTTGTTACTTTGCACTCTGTTAGAAAAACAGGCAATGAAAGTATTCAAAAAGATTGTAGATCTTCAGAACGAGCTCTTCCTTGTGCGCAAGGAAGGAAAGGAAATAGGTCTCGTTCCTACTATGGGTGCATTACACGAGGGGCATGCCTCTCTCATCAAGCGTAGCGTGAAGGAAAACGGCGCTACCGTGGTGTCTATCTTCCTCAATCCTACACAGTTCAACGACAAGGGCGACCTCGAGCGCTATCCCCGTACGCTCGAAGCTGACTGCAAGCTCTGCGAGGCCTGTGGGGCGCAGTATGTCTTCGCTCCCTCGGTGGAGGAGATGTATCCCACTCCCGATACCCGCCACTTTGAATTCCCGCCGCAGTCAACGGTCATGGAGGGAGCCAAGCGTCCTGGCCACTTCAATGGTGTCTGCCAGGTGGTGAGCCGCCTCTTCTATATCGTCAAGCCCAACCGTGCCTACTTCGGCGAGAAGGACTGGCAGCAGATCGCTGTGGTAAAGCGCTTGGTCAACTATATTGGATACGACAAGCTCGTGCACATCGTCGAGTGCCCCATCGTACGCGACGAGGACGGACTGGCCAAGAGCTCCCGCAACACGCTGCTCACGCCAGAGGAGCGCGCCATCGCACCCAACATCTACAAGGCGCTGAAAGCCAGCGTCGACTATGCCAAGGATCACACCGTCAAGGAGACACACGACAAGGTGGTGGCTGACATCAACGCCATCGACGGCCTCGACGTGGAGTATTTCGAGATTGTGGACGGCAACACGCTGCTCGACGTCAACAACTGGGACGACAGCGACTACGTGGTGGGCTGCATCACCGTCTATTGCGGACACACGCCGATACGCCTGATCGACCACATCAAATACAAGGACCCCGAGACGAAGTAATAGCGACTCATCAATCATTCAGCAAACAGCTCAATATCATACCCCATGCAGATAGAAGTATTAAAAAGCAAGTTGCACTGTGTGACCGTCACTGATGCCAATCTCCAGTATATGGGCAGCATCACCATTGACGAGGATCTCATGGACGCCGCCAACCTCATTGCCGGCGAGAAGGTGCAGATCGTCGACAACAACAATGGCGAGCGCTTCGAGACCTATATTATAAAAGGCGAGCGCGGCTCGGGTTGCATCTGTCTCAACGGCGCTGCGGCGCGCAAGGTGCAGGTGGGCGACACGGTGATCATCATCGCCTACGCCATCATGGACTTCGAGGAGGCCAAGCACTATCAGCCCGTCGTGGTGTTCCCCAAGGAAGGGAATAAACTGTAAGGAGTCCCAACAGCCTCACCCCCTAAACCCCTCTCCGAAGGAGAGGGGAGTGATATGCTGGATAAACAATCGAATAAAGATCGAATGTTGGCAGTGAGAGGTAACGATTCGGCAAACAGAGGTGAAGCCTTACATCTCGCTGTTTTTATCAAGAATTTGAGAATTATAGAAGCCCGCGCATCATGGAGGAGGGATAGGAATTTGAGAATTATAGAATATCGTGCGTCATGATGAATTGATAGAAATTTGAGAATTGTAGAACATCTCGCGCATCATGGTGAATTGATAAGAATCGGAGAATATAGGCAGCTCGCTGCTTCCGACTGATAATTCTTTTTCATTCCTGTCGGCAAAAGATTTCTCTCATTCTCAAATTCTTGAGATAAAATACTCACATAAATCTTTCGCTGAACAGTTATGCCCGGCGTCTTTTTGTGCCCGCTTGCCACAAGAAATTCTGGATTTAGACTTGTGGCGAACATACTTTTGTCAATAAAGAAGATAAAGACAGTTCCGATTAGTCCATGTGAAACTGCTCCTCGATGGGGATGGTGACGGGCGAGTTGTCGGGGTTGACCTCCATGATGTCGGCCATCATGTCCCACCATTTCTGTGTGATGGGGTCTACATCGGAGGTATCCTGGCTGTTGGTGTCCTTGCTGCACTCTTGGTAAGCGAAGAGGATGTTGGTCTCCTTGTCCCAAAAGATGCTGTAGTTGCTCACGCCGGCCTCCTTGATCATCTGTTTCAGTTCCGGCCAGATGGCGGCATGGCGCTTGGCATACTCTTTCTCACAACCTGGTTTCAGGTACATCTTAAAAGCGAATCTTTTCATAATGGTTTTGTTTTTGTTATCTTGCAACCGCCGGGTTGACAATGTCATCGGCTGAGTTGATGTGCATACTGCTTTCCAAGTGCATTCCTCATTTGTCAATGATGAAGTCTGCCATTTCGTTGTTTTGTTGGCTTACTGCAAAAATAGCAATTCTATGATAATTGGCCACTGGATAATCGTCCGCTTTTTCGGTAATCGCGTACAAAAGAATCTTTGTGGTCTTGTCTGACCAAGAAAAATGAAGTGTAAACTAAGTTAGGAATAACAAACGAAACTGTCAACCAAAATCAGTACACAACAGTACACAACAGACTGACTTTTTCTTTTTTAATTTTCAAGCTTGGAAAAGATCATTTCCTACGTAGGAAAAGAGCTTTCTCTGCGTAGGAAATGATCTTTTTCTATAGGATTACAACATTGAAACCACCATGAAGGGGACATCATAACGCCATGAAGGGGACATCATACCAACGTGCCTGTACCATGAAAGCAGCATTGTCTCACCACGAAACAACACGAATGTTTCTGCCCCTTATTCCTTTTTTCCTAACCTTATTTGCCTTTTCACCCGTGGTTCTTTACTGTAGTTCTTTCCTGTTTGGCATAATCTTTGTAACTTTGTAAGCGATAACACATATACACAAACAAACCCTGAGATTTAGAAGTTTATGGATAGAATACACGATTTGAGTTTCGGTGGTGAGCGTCCGTTGTTCGGTGCCCACGACACTGTGCTGGAGAATATAACCATCACCGACGGTGAGTCGGGCATCAAGTGCTGTCACGATCTGGAGTGTCACGACAGCAAGTTCTATGGCAAGTATCCTTGGTGGCACGTAGACCGCAGTCTCATCACGAGCTGCTATTTCGCTCCCGAGAGCCGCTCGGCCATCTGGTACAGCAACGACATGACGATGAAGGACTGCGTCATCGACGGCCCGAAGTTCTTCCGCGAGATGCACAACCTGGAACTGGAGAACGTCACCATCAACGATGCCGATGAGACATTCTGGCGCGTGGACGGACTGAAAGTCAAGAACGTCACCCTGCATCAGGGTACCTATCCTTTCATGTTCTGCAAGAATGTATATGTCGACGGGCTGACCTCCGACGCTAAGTATGTCTTCCAGTATTGCGAGAACGTGGAGGTGCACAACGCCAAGATCACCACGAAGGACAGCTTCTGGGAGTGCAACAACGTCACTGTCTACGACTCTGAGCTCGACGGCGAGTACCTGGCTTGGCACAGCAAGAACATCAAACTGGTGCGCTGCCATATCAGCGGCGAGCAGCCGCTGTGCTATATGGATCATGTCACCTTGGTGGACTGCACCTTCGACAAGGCCTGCGACCGTGCCTTTGAGGACTGCTCCAATATCGATGCCGACATCAAGGGCGCGATCACCAATGTGAAGAATCCTATCTCAGGGCGCATCGTTGCTGACGAGATCGGCAGCGTGACCTACAATGAGTTTGCGAAAGGACACGAGTGTGAAATCAGAAAAAGAGGTGACAAGTAAAGCAACATGAAATACGATTTCGACAAGGTGGTGCCGCGCCGTGGTACCAACAGCTATAAGTGGGACTTGGTGAAGCAGGACGATGTCATTCCGTTGTGGGTGGCTGACATGGACTTTGCCGTGGCACCGCCGATACAAGAAGCCCTGCGCAAACGTATGGAGCATCCCGTGTTTGGCTATACGCTCGTGCCGAATAGCTATTACGAGGCTGTCATCAACTGGTTCGACCGTCGCCACAACTGGCACATCGAGAAAGACTGGATTCTCTACACCTCCGGTGTGGTGCCGGCAGTGAGCTGCGCCATCAAGGCGTTTACGTTGCCCGGCGAGAAAGTGCTGTTGCAGACTCCCGCCTACAACTGCTTCTTCTCTTCCATCCGCAACCAGGGCTGCGAGGTGCTTGAGAATGAGCTTGTGCGGGAAGGAGACACCTACCGCATCGACTTCGATGACTTTGAGCGTAAGTGCGCCGACGAGAAGACGACGGTGTTCCTGCTCTGCAATCCTCATAATCCCTGCGGCCGCGTGTGGACCAAAGAGGAACTGCAACGCATGGCGGACATCTGCCGCAAGCATCATGTCAAGGTCATCAGCGACGAGATCCATTGCGAGATCATCATGCCGGGCTATCACTTCACGCCTTTCGCCCTCGTTGACGAAGACAACAGCGTGATGCTCAACTCACCGTCGAAGAACTTCAACATCGCGGGCTTGCAGATCGCCAATGTCATCTGCAAGAACGACGAGTGGCGCCGACGCATCGACCGCGTCATTAATATATATGAGGTGTGCGACGTCAATCCCTTTGGTGTCATTGCCTTGCAGGCTGCGTATAACGAGTGCGGCGACTGGATCGACGAGATGAACCAGTATGTGTGGGACAATTATCAGTATCTGAAGCGCTTCGTACTGGATGAACTGCCGCAGATACAGGTCATCCGCATGGAAGGCACTTATCTGGCCTGGATTGACATCATGTGCTATGAGCTCTCGTCCGACGAGGCTACTCAGCAGTTGTTGCACGATGGCCGTGTCTTTGTCAGCAGCGGCACGCTCTACGGCAAGAAAGCCGGTGAGGGCTATCTGCGGCTCAACTTGGCTTGTCCGCGCGAGACACTCAAGCAGGGACTCGTGCGACTGGGCCGTGTGTTAGGTCAGTATGCCAGCGATGACCATGAGTATGGATGTCCAATGTAAAAAGTAAACAGATACAGATATGAACGAAGTATTGCAAGCTATCAAGGAGAGAAGAAGCATCCGCCGGTTCAAGACTGAACAGGTCAAGGATGAGGAGCTGAACACTGTGTTGGAGGCCGGTACTTGGGCTCCAACAGGTCATGGCAGTCAGGATCCTTGGATCGTGGCTGTGCAGAATTCTGAGCAGCGCGCCACTCTGTCAAAGGCCAATGCTGAGATCATGGGCACGACGAGTGATCCCTTCTATGGCGCGCCCACGCAGGTCTATGTCTTTGCTTCCAAGGACAATGAGAACAATGTCAAGGATGGCAGCCTGGTGTTGGGCACGATGATGCTCGCTGCTCATTCCATCGGCTTGGGCTCATGCTGGATCAACCGTGTGGACAAGATGTCAGAGCGCGACGACGTAAAGGCCTTGATGAAGGAGTGGGGACTGCCCGACGGACTGGTTGGCGTCGGCTCGCTGGCTCTCGGTTATCCCGCTGCTGCTCCGCGTCCCGGCAAGCCACGCAAGGAAGGATATAGCAGAGTCATCAAGTAAAAAGTCCCAGCCAAAAAATATTGTCATCAAAGAAGCAAAAGGCAGAAATTAGCTTCTTGACATATAGAAACAAAAAAGCCCACTCGGTCGAGTGGGCTTTTTTGTGTAGTCCGAAGACTGCCGTACTCTTAGCGGTTTAGAATCCTTTTTTCACGGATTCCAGTATCTTGTCTGTTGCTCCGCACAAGTTGGAGACATAGTTAGTCGAGCTGTTGCCGGCTCGGGCGATGTCCTCGGGGTGCTCGGTAAACACCTGCATGATGCGGTTGAAGTCTCCGTCGTTGTGAATCTCCAGTCCGCCACCGCATTGCAGCAGTCCCTGCGCCTCGGCGAAATGCTTGTTGTTGGGACCAAAGATGACGGGCACGCCCCACACACCGGCTTCCAACGTGTTGTGAATGCCGACACCGAAGCCGCCACCCACATAAGCGACAGAGCCGTAGTGGTAGATGCTGCTGAGCAGACCGAAACAATCGATGATGAGCACGTTGGCGTCAGCTACGTTCTCCGTTGTCGCCTCGGTGTAGCGCACGACCTTGCCTTCGAGCTTGGAGATGATCTGCTTGAGATGGTCCTCGCCGATGACGTGCGGGGCGATGATCATCTTCCACTCTTTGTGCTGATTGAAGTATGGGATGAAGATGTCCTCGTCGGGTGGCCATGACGAACCGGCGACGAAGACCATCGGCAACTGTCTGGGCTCGCCGCCCTCTTTCTGCCACTCCAGCGAAGGCACACCGTGGACAAACGACTCCACAATCGGCAGTTGCTTGGCAGCTTCCTTGATCTCCACCACGCGGTCGAAGCGGGTGTCGCCCACCACCTCCACGTCGGTGATGCCGATGTCGGCAAGCAGACGCTTACTCTCCTCGTTCTGTACGAAGAAGCGGGTGAAGCACTTTAGCACGTTGGCATAGCTGCGGCCATACCAGCGGAAGAAGATCTGGTCAGGACGGAAGATGCTCGACACACTGTAGGTCGGCACGCCACGATGACGGAGTATGTGGAGATAGTTGTACCAGAACTCATACTTGATAAAGAACGCCATCACCGGTCGCACCGTGCGCAGGAAGCGCCGTGCGTTGCGGATCGTGTCGAGCGGGAGATAGCAGATGATGTCAGTTCCCTGATAGTTTTTGCGCACCTCGTAGCCCGAAGGCGAGAAGAAGGTGAGCAGGATCTTGTACTCGGGATGCTCCTTGCGGATGCGCTCCATCAGCGGGCGTCCCTGTTCGAACTCTCCAAGAGAGGCGGCATGAACCCAAATGTATTTGGCATTGGGATCTACCTGCTTGCGGAGGATGTCGAGGGCTTGGTTCTCCCCCCGCCACATCTTTCTCACCTTTTTGTTGAAGAGACTGGCGATGACCACTCCCAAGAGGTAGACATAAATAGCAAACTGATACATAAATGGTGGTTTGACGCGTTCGTCTGGGACGCTAACTTATTTCTGGTATTCGGGTGAAAGCGTGGCAATGGCTTTGCGCAGCCGCTTGATGGTCTCCTCTTTGCCGAGGAATGCCGAGATGTCGAACATGCCGGGACCTTTGCCGATACCCACGAGAGCCAGACGGAAAGCGTTCATCACGTCGCCCATCTTGTAACCTTTGTCTGCAATCCATTTCTCTACGACGGGCTCCTGACCCTCGATCGAGAAGTCGTCGATGCCCTCAAGAACGTCGATGAGCTCGCTCATCTGCTGGGCAGAGAATTCTTTCCAGCGTTTGCGTACTGTCTTCTCGTCGTATTCCGTCGGAGCGATGAAGAAGAATGAGCACAGAGGCCACAGCTCCTTGACGAAGCTCACACGGTCCTTCATCATGTGCACGACGAGTCTGACCCGTTCAAAACTCTCATCCACGCCATTGTTGGCAACGATCGGCGCAAAGAGACGCGCGATCTCGTCGTCGCTCTTGCGCAGGATATACTCATGGTTGAACCAAATACCTTTCTGATAGTCGAATTTGGCGCCGCTCTTCGAGCATTTCGTGATGTCGAAAGCCTTGACAAGCTCGTCGAGTGAGAAGATCTCCTGGTCGGTGCCAGGATTCCATCCCAACAGAGCCAGGAAGTTGACCACAGCCTCGGGGAAGTAGCCGCTCTCGCGATAGCCCGAGCTGACTTCTCCCGTCTTGGGATCGTGCCACTCCAATGGGAAAACGGGGAAACCGAGACGGTCGCCGTCGCGCTTGCTGAGCTTGCCTTTGCCTTCCGGCTTCAGCAACAGCGGCAGATGGGCGAAGCGGGGCATGGAATCCTCCCAGCCAAAAGCCTTGTAGAGCAGCACATGGAGCGGAGCACTCGGCAGCCACTCCTCGCCGCGGATGACGTGAGTGATCTCCATCAGATGGTCGTCGACGATGTTGGCCAGGTGATAGGTAGGCAGCTCATCGGCACTCTTGTAGAGCACTTTGTCGTCGAGGATGTCGCTCTTGACGCACACGTCGCCGCGGATCATGTCATTGACATGGATCTCCTGGCCCGGCTCCACCTTGAAGCGTACGGTATACTGCACACCGTCGTCGATGAGCTTCCGCCATTGCTCTTCGGGCAGAGTCAGCGAGTTACGCATCTGCATGCGTGTGGTAGCGTCGTATTGGAAGTTCTTCACCTCGGCGCGCTTTGCCTCCAGCTCCTCGGGTGTGTCGAAAGCATAGTAAGCCTTGCCGGCCTCCAGCAGCTGGTCGACATACTTCTTATAGATCTCGCGGCGCTCGCTCTGACGGTAAGGACCGTGGCTTCCACCGAAGCTGACGCCTTCGTCAAACTTGATTCCGAGCCATCTGAACGCTTTCAGAATGTATTCCTCAGCACCGGGAACAAAACGGTGTGAGTCGGTGTCCTCGATACGGAACACCAGTTCACCGCCATGCTGGCGGGCAAAGAGATAGTTATAAAGAGCGGTGCGCACGCCGCCAATGTGTAAAGGTCCGGTTGGACTGGGCGCAAAACGCACCCTTACTTTTCTTTCAGACATGCCTATGAAATATTATTTTTTGCAAAAGTAATACTTTTTTTCGGCTTTAACGTATTTTTTTAGTATTTTCGCAGTGTGAATAGGAATATTACGTTTGCACATCAGATTATTACGAGCTTATGAGCATCATAGAACAGTTTCACCGCAATGAAGAGCATCGTTGGCGCAACGTCGGCCTGAGGTTGTTGCTGGTACTGGCAACCACCGTGCTGATTGTGTGGTTCATGCCCCGCAATGATGCCCAACAGTTTCAGTACGAGATTGGAGAGCCATGGCATTATGGCACGATCATCGCAAAATACGATTTCCCGATCTACAAGACTGATGAGGCTTTGCAGCAGGAGCGCGACTCCCTGCTGAGCATGTTCCAGCCTTATTACGACTACGACGACCAGGTGGAGAGTCAGTCCATCGGCAAGTTCCGTTCCGACTTTGCTAAGGGCATGCCAGATCTGCCTGCCAACTTCGAACGTATCATCGTCGACCGTCTCCACCGTCTTTATCAGGCGGGCATCATGAGCACGCCCGACTACAATGCCTTGCATGGCGACACGACGCGGCTCATCCGTGTCATCTTCGGCAAGAATGCCGAAAGCGTGCAGACGGGATGCATCTATTCCACCAAGTCGGCCTACGAGCAGTTGCTCAGTGATGAGGAGTTGAGCAAGGAACGCCCGGCTTTGCAACGGTTGAACCTCAACAACTATATTGAGCCTAACCTCATTTACGACCGTGCCCACTCACAGACAGCGCGCAACGATCTGCTGAGCAGCATCTCGCCGGCCAGTGGCATGATGATGGCCGGACAGAAAGTCATCGGCGTGGGCGATATGGTCAATGAGTACAACTATCGGGTGCTCAACTCGTTCCAACGCGAGTTGCAGCGCCGCAACGCCTCGAAGAGCCAGCTGACGCAGCATCTGGCCGGCGGCACGATCTATGTGTTCACGCTTGTGCTGCTCTTCACCATCTATCTGGCGATGTTCCGCAAAGACTATTTCGAGAAGCCCCGCAGCATTGCCATGCTCTATCTGCTGATCACCATCTTCCCCATATTTGTGTCGTTGATGATGGTGCACAGCTATTTCAGTTTCAGTGTCTATGTGCTGCCGTTTGCCTTTGTGCCGATCTTCGCACGCGTGTTTATGGACTCCCGCACAGCGTTCATCACCCATGTGACGATGGTGCTTATCTGTGCGGCGGTGTTGAGGATGCAATACGAGTTCATCGTCATCCAGACGGTGGCGGGATTGGTGGCCATCTATTCACTGCGCGAGATGACCTCACGTGCCCAGGTGTTCAAGACCGCCGTGATGGTCTTTGTTGCTACCTGCCTCATCCACTTTGCCTTGCAGCTGATGCAGAGTGGTGCAGTCTTTGAGCCCGACACGCGCATGTATTACCATTTCTTCATCAATGGCGTACTGCTCTTGTTGGCATACCCGCTGATGTATCTCGTGGAAAAACTCTTCGGCTTCACCTCTACCATCACGCTCATCGAGCTCAGCAACACCAACCGCGGACTGCTGCGTATGCTCAGTGAGGTGGCCCCCGGCACCTTCCAGCATTCCATCATCGTCGGTAATCTCGCCTCGGAGATTGCTAACAAGATCGGGGCCAACAGCACGCTCGTGCGTACCGGTGCCCTCTATCACGACATTGGCAAGATGGCCAATCCCGCGTTCTTCACCGAGAACCAGCAGGGAGGAATCAACCCTCACGACAATCTCACGGAGAAAGAGAGCGCCAAGATCATCATCGGGCATGTCACCAATGGCGTGAAACTCGCCGAGGAAGCCAACCTGCCGGTGTTTATCCGTGACTTCATCCTGACGCACCACGGCCGTGGACTGACGAAGTATTTCTATATCAAATACCAGAACGAGCATCCCGACGAGATTGTCGACAAGGAAGCATTCACCTATCCTGGACCGAATCCTTACACCCGTGAGCAAGCCATCCTGATGATGGCAGATGCATGCGAGGCTGCCTCGCACTCGCTCAAGGAGTATACGGAAGAGAACATCTGTGAACTCGTCAACAAGATGGTGGACGGACAGGTGGCTGCCGGCTTCTTCAAGGAGTGTCGCATCACGTTCTACGACATCGCCATAGCCAAGCAGGTGCTCATTGACCGCCTGAAGGCTATCTACCACACACGTATTCAATATCCCAAACTCAAGGACGAGAAATAAGCACCGGACGTTTTCTGTACTAAATTTAAGAAAGAGTAGCATGCCGTAGACGTATCCCGACGATCATTGTTGACCGCCGTAAGGGTTTTCTGTTGCCGTCTGCATGTTCCTTATATGCCGTCTGCATGTTCCTTATATAATATGGTAGTGTTGTCGTAAGACAATGTGTATTGTTAAAGAAACTCAACATAAGTCGAAATATCAACAACATTTGTAGAACTATCGAACAATGTTACTACCTTTGCAGTCGCAATTCAAAACAACTTTTAGGATAATGAAGTCTAAAATGATTCTTGCGGCTGCTTTTGCCGCAATCTCCCAGTTGGCTTTCGCCGGTGGCATTCTGACCAACACCAATCAAAACATTGCTTATAACCGAATGATGAGCCGTGAGGCCGCCATAGGCATTGATGGTGCGTATTACAACCCAGCCGGTGTGGCTTTCCTTTCACCGGGACATCATTTCTCGTTCAACTGGCAGACGGCTATTCAGAGCCGTACCATAGAGAACGATTATCCGTTGTTTGGCAACAACACTGCTGACAACAGCACACACCGCAAGTTTCGGGGCAAGGCCTTTGCGCCGGTTCTTCCTTCCGTACAGTATGCTTACAACTGGCGCGACTTCTCTTTCCAGTTCAATGGAGGATTGATCGGGGGTGGCGGTAAGTGCACCTTCGACGATGGTCTGGGCTCGTTTGAGAAGATTGTCGGCGAGACGGCTTTGGGGGCTGTCGGACTGGCCGGTGCCGTGGATCAGGCTTTGGGTCAGCAGATGTTCACATCTCCTCAGATGTTTGGCTCTGACGGCAAGTACAGCTTCAACAGCTACATGCGTGGCAACTCCTATTATTATGGTTTCTCCGTAGGTGCCGCTTACAAGCTGCGCCCCAATATGAGTATCTTTGCCGGTGTGCGTGCCGTCTACGCCACAGGCAGCTATTATGGCTATGTACGCAATATTCAGGTGGGCAACATGCCGCTCTATAAGGTTCTCGACCCGACGAAGACCAATTCCGGCGACATCGAGCTGAACTGTGACCAGAAAGGTCTCGGTTTCACCCCGATCATCAGCATCGACTATCGTCTCGGCCGCTGGAACTTTGCGGCCAAGTATGAGTTCAAGACGCGTATGCGACTGAAGAATGAGAGCGTCAACCAAGCACCGTCCATCGGTAACCTTCAGGACAATCTCGGTACGGCCGTGGCACAGGGTGTTGCCGCGCAGGCTATGAAGCAGGGCATGACTCAGACCGAGGCACTGGCCTACGGACTGGAATATGCTAAAAACAAGCTTGGCGATCCGCGTGTCGTTGGCGCCATGGGCATGATCAAACAGCAGTTTGACAGCAAGATGGCGGAGGCCACCGGCGAGTATGCTGATGGCGTGAAGGTGCCGGCTGATATTCCCGCCCTGCTCTCTGTGGGTGTGAGCTACAACCCTGTGGATCCTTTGCGTGTGAATGTTGGCTTCCACTATTTCTATGACAAGCAGGCCTCTGCCTACAACCATCGTGAGGAGAAGCTCAAGCGTGGAACCATGGAGTGGACGGCCGGTGCCGAGTTCGACGCCAGCAAGCGCATCACCGTGTCGGCCGGTTGGCAGAACACCAACTATGGCCTGAGCGAGGCTTATATGAATGACAAGAGTTTCGTGGTCAGTTCCAACAGTGTGGCTTGTGGTGCCCGCTTCCATCTCACCAAGCGCATGGACTTGAACGTGGCTTATTTCCACTCGTTCTATCAGCATAAGAAGACCTCTGAGGACGTGGCGCTGTCGTCGACACAGACGGTCACCTACAAGAGCGACTACACCCGCGACAACAACGTGTTCGGCGTAGGTGTGGACTATATCTTCTAAAAAAGAATGATAGTCTTTGTAAAAGAGGAAATACAGATTTCCTTTACGAAGATGCGATATTCTTTTCGGTAGGCTCCTACATGGGGTCTACGTCGAAATAGATTTGCAAGGCCTTATATCCTTTCTGGTTCAGCAACTGCTGTCGGAGGGCTATAAGGCTTTGCTGCGTTTGTGCTCTGGCAATGCCGTTCTCCAGTTTCAGCACGATCTTGCGGATGCTGAGACTTTGGATGCGTGCCACGCCCGGCTTGTCGGGACCGAGTACGCGGTCGCCGAAGCGTTGGCGTAGCTGGGCACCTAATTGTTGTGAGGCAGCCTCGGCAATGCCCTCCTGTTTGTGCTTGAGGTATATATATATAAGGTGGTAGAACGGCGGATAGTGGAACAGATGGCGCTCGGCGAGCAAGTCGTGGTAGAAAGCCTGGTAGTCGTTGCTCACCACCTGCTGCACCACGGGCAGCTGAGGGTTGCGGGTCTGTAGGATGACAAGCCCGCGCTTGCCCTTGCGTCCGGCGCGGCCGCTGACCTGACTCATCATCATGAATGCATACTCGTAGGCACGGAAGTCGGGATAGTTGAGCATGGAGTCAGCGTCGAGGATGCCCACCACAGCCACACGATCGAAGTCGAGTCCTTTGCTGATCATCTGTGTGCCAATGAGCAGATTGGTCTTGCCTGCGCCGAAGTCGTGGATGATACGCTCGTAGGCTCCTTTCGTGCGGGTGGTGTCGAGGTCCATGCGTGCTACGCGTGCTTCGGGGAACACTTCTTTTATCTGGTCCTCAATTTTTTCTGTGCCATAGCCGCGTCCGCTGAGATGAGGATTGCCGCAACAGGGACATACCATCGGTACGGGCTGAGTGTAGCCACAATAGTGACAGGTGAGCATGTTGAGACGTTTGTGGTAGGTGAGACTCACGTCGCAGTTCTTGCAGTGGGGTACCCAACCGCAGACCTTGCACTCGATCATCGGTGCAAAGCCACGGCGATTTTGAAAGAGAATGGCTTGCTTGCCTTGGCTCAGTGCCTCACGTATGGCACTGAGCAGCTGAGGCGAGAACGGACCGCTCATCATCTTGCGGTGGCGCAGATCCTTGATGTCGACGACATGGATGTCGGGCAACTGAATGCCCTGGTAACGCTGCATGAGTGGCACATATCCGTATTTTCCTATCTTGGCATTGTAGTAGCTTTCCATGCATGGCGTGGCACTGCCCAAGAGTGTCTTGGCACCGAGCATCTGTGCCATGACGATGGCCGCGCTGCGTGCGTGGTAGCGTGGTGCGGGGTCTTGCTGTTTGTAGCTGGTCTCGTGCTCTTCGTCGATGATCACCAGTCCCAGCCGCTGAAACGGCAGAAATACTGCACTGCGTGCGCCGAGGATGACGCTGTAAGGCTTGTCAGAGAGTTGCTTCTGCCAAATCTCCACGCGCTCGGCATCGCTGTATTTGCTGTGATAGATGCCCAACTCGCTGCCGAAGACACGCTGCAAACGTTCGGTCATCTGCACGGTGAGAGCAATCTCGGGCAAGAGATAGAGTACTTGCTTGCCCTCAGCGATGGCCTTCTCAATGAGATGGATGTAGATCTCGGTCTTGCCGCTGGAGGTCACGCCATGGAGTAGCACCACGTTCTTTTCCTTCCACTGTGCCTCAATGTCACTCATAGCTTTGGCCTGAGCGTCGTTGAGCGTCTTCATGTTTTCGGGATGAGGCTGTCCGGCGTGGTTGAGCCGTCCCACCTCACGGTCATAGGCCTCGAGGAAACCATGGACAACCAACTGCCGCACAATAGCTGTGGAGCAACTCGTGGCGTTCATGAGTTCCTCGCGTGTCAGCTCCTTGATCTCGCAGGGATTCTCGAAGTAGACATCCCAATGGGAGAGTTGCAGGAAGGCGAGAAACACTTTCTGCTGTTTGGGCATTCGCCGCAAAAGGTCGATGGCGATGTGCAGCGCTTGTTCATTGCGGTATTTGGCAGCCAGCCTTACGCAGGTCTCCGTCTTCGGGCGGTAGCCGGTCTCTGCTTTCAGTCCGGCGGGCAGGGCGGCGTTCATTACCTCGCCCATGGTGCACATATAGTACGAGGCGATCCACTGCCACAGCCGGTATTGGTGAGGCAGGATGACCGGTGCGGGATCGAGCACGTCGAGCACTTCTTTGATCTTGCCGTCGTCGAGGTCGGGCTTATCGTCGTGGACGCGTACGCAGAGTGCCGCCACCGTCTTGCTCTTGCCCCAGGGCACGAGCAGGCGCATGCCCGCCACGATGCCGTTGGCTTTCTTGTCGTCAACGGCATAACTGAATGTGCCCTCCAAGGGCAGCGGCAATATCACGTCTACGTATCTCATGATGGTGCCTAAAAGTGCAGACTGATAATAATCATTTGTCCTTGTAGTGACCTTCAACCTCAACGATTAATACGGTAATAATATTGTCGTATATTTCGTATATGATTCTATCGTGGGCTGTGATGTGTCGTGAATAAGTAATATCTTGCCCTCCTACAAGTGGCTCAGGGTGTCCTGTTCCCGTACGCGGGTGATCGGCCAGTTCGTGAAAGAGCTTTTGATACTTCTTGAAGAGTTGTGGATTAGATTTTTTCCACTTCTTGATGATCTTGTCTGCATCTTTAGCAATGTCTATGATATAGCTCATAAACTATCGAAGTATTTGTCTATATCATCATGTGATGTGAGACGGGTGAATTCCCCTGCCTTGTATTCAGCCCGTGCATTTTCTATTTTTGCCTGGAGGGAAGGCGTAATCGTTATGTCGTCATCGTTAACAGGCACTAAAGTGTAGGCTTGCTTTTTATTTCTTCTGATGATGACGTGTGCACCTTGATCAGCTAAGTCAAAGGCATGGGCCTGCTTACTTCTGAATTCCCGGGAGGTAAAATTAACTACTGCCATAGTGTATATGATTTTATTACAATGGCAAAGTTAATAAATTATTCAAGATGTACCAAATTTGGCACGCGACAATTATCTTATTTCTCAATTCTTTTTTCTATCTTCACGTCCAGCGTCTGCTCGATGACATTGATGATGCTGTTGAGGCTGGCAGTGTCAAAGTCGGCGGTGAGGTGCTTGTTGGTGTCGCTGGCAGTGAGGCGCACATGATAGTAAGTGCTGAGTGTGTGGAGCACGTCGTCGAGGGGCGTGTCGGCGAAGTGAAACTCATGTGTAGCCCAAGCAGCGGTGTTCAGGTCAGTGTTCTTATCCAGCTGTGGTGCACTCTCTCCATGAGACAGCGTGGCGGACATGCCTGCCCGCAAGGCAATGGCCGTGCTGCCGGAACGTGTAGAACCGAAACTGGCAGCACCTTCAAGGACTGTCAGGCGTGTACCCGCTGCCGACTCCTCCACTTGCAGATGCGTGCCGATGTCGCGGACGATGTAGTCGTTGTCAGCAATAGTGAAAGGATGACTGGCATTGTGACGGATAGCGAAGTAGGCCTTGCCCGTCATCTCCACCTCGCGGCAGTCGTCCGTATAGGACAGCGTGGCGTGGGGAGCCAGCGTCACCATTGTGCCGTCGGGCAGACGGTAGACCTGCTGCGAAGCGTCGGCGGTGAGAGTTGTGGCTGTGGGGCGCAGATACAGATAAGTGCCGAGGCTTACGGCCACGAGTACCGAGGCGGCGATGGCTGTCCAGCGCAGGTACAGGTGCTTGGCGGTTTTGGGGCGGATGCCCGTTCGGGTCTGAATCTTATCGAGGGCTCTTTGTGTGTCAAGCTTGCCCTCCTTATAATAATGAAGAACGTAGCGCATACGCGAATGGTGAGTTATTTCCAGGTTTGTATGATCTCTTCGTATCTTGTCCACTTCGTTTTTGTCTTATGGTAGCCTGCTGTCATGCCGATGCCTCCTTTGACGTTGCCGTAGGAGGGCGCGATGTTTGACAGTCCGGCTTTGGCCAGGTCGTTGTTGTCGAGGCTGCCGATGGAGTGGACGAAATGGTAGAACTCGGGAGTGATGTGGTAGAGGATGACACGATAGTAAGGGCTGACCAGCTGTGAGCTCATACTACCATCCGGCAGCTTGACCGTTTCTTGGCCAGGTTCATACCACATGTTCAAGTGCAGCGTGTAGGTCTTGCCGTTGATGTCGTCGTCGGTGAAGACGTAGAAATGTTCGTAGTCGTTGTCGTCGTAGCCGAAGTCATAGTCGATTTGTCCGAGTCCACTGAGCAGTGGCTCACTGTCGAGGTAGATATGCCGTACTGATTCCGTAGTGTCCGTCTTGCCGGTGTCGTCAGAGGGGGCTTCGCCCTCCGCGTCTGTTCCCGTGAGGATGCCTCCTTTGTGAGTGATGATAGCACTCACCAGCTGCACAGCGTAGTAGTCTTTCGTGTCGCCGGGATCGGTGAAAGTGGCGGAGATCTGATAGAAGTCCTCAGCCTGCTCTTCGTAGTTGGAGTAGAGGTGTACCCGTTTGACCGTCGGGTTGTCGATGGTGATGGCGTCGAGGATGGTCGTTGATGCCGAGGCGACGGGCAGACTGTCGGCATAGGCGGCGATATGTATGTGGTCGCCGACCTGCTGGTGTGCCACGGCCTTGTACGTACCGTCGCCCATGTTGATGATTTCCGCTTCCTTGCCGTTGACGGTGTAGTCGACATGTGCTGTGGTGACGGGCGTGATACTGCCTTTTGTATTGACCGGCAGGCTGCGTGTGAGCCGTATGACTGTGGTGTCGCCGACTGTGGGCATACAGTAAAGGATGAGCTTGGAATTGCTCTGTATCTTATTGATGTCGAAGTCGTCCTTGCAGGAGGTCAGCGAGAGTGCGGCGAGTATATATATAAATAAGGTGTAGTGGTGTCGCATGGCATTAAAACTTATAAGTATAACTAAATGATGGGATGATGGGGATGTAGCCTTTCGCCTTAGCCTTGAACGTGCCGGAGTAGTTGTCGTAGTTGACATCGACCCACATGGTGTTGAGATGGCAGTAGGCATTGTAGATGCTCCAGTTCCAGATGCGCTCATGTCCGTGCTTGGTGCGGTGGTGGATGTCCACGCCGATGTCGAGACGGTGGTAGGCAGGTGCACTGACGTTGTTGGGCCGTTCGAAGAGGAAGTCCTCCTCGCCGCCGTCGCCCAGGTCGGGGTAGTTGACATATTGTGTGGGCACGGTGAGGCGGTTGCCGCTGTGATAGAGCCACTCGGCGTAGAGGTGTGTGCCCTTGCCGAAGGTGTAGCGCACCGATGCGTTGATTTTATGGCGGTTGTCAAACTTGTCGTAGTACCAGTCTGGGAAATACTCCTCGAACTTGCGCTTGTTCCACGATAGTGTATAGGAAGCGTCGAGCTGCAGGCGGTGTGTGGCATAGTGTGCGTCGAACTCCATTCCGTAGAAGCGCCCGTGCCCTTCCATCACCTTCGTGTCCCAGTTGTTGGCGGGTGGCTCCAGTCCCTGCCAGTTGGTATATTGCAGCAGATGTGACGACCACTTGTAGTAGCCTTCCATCGACAGCAGCCAATGGTGGTTGGGCTGTAGATACACGCCCGCAGCCCACTGATGGCTGTGCATAGGATGAAGGCGGGCTGTCGTGGGCACCCAGTAGTCGCTCGGCAAGTCGATGTAGGCATTGGAGATCTTGTGCACAAACTGCGTCATCGTGGTGTAGCTGGCTTTGAACGAGAGGTATCGGTTGGGCTGGTATTTCACGGCGGCGCGCGGGTCGAGGTTCATAAACGTCTTACCCTGAACATGGAAGAGCGCCATGTTCATGCCGGCGTTGAGACTCCAGTGGTTGCTGAGTGTCATCTCGTCCTCGGCATAGACGTTCAGCTCCGTGGCAGCGAGATGGCTTTTTGAACTGACCTTCGTGGTGTCACCTTCCCCGTCATTGCTGAAGATGTTGATTTGATCGTTGCTCTGTGGCCGGAAGTGGTGTAGCGTGAAGTCGTGACCGAAACGGATGTGGTGGTGTGGTGTGGGACGGTAGTCGAAGGCCATGCGGTAGCCCACGTCGTTGATGGTGGAGTGGTATCCATGCTCGGTGTACTGACGAGAAGACTCGTGGCCGTTAGTGTCCACGACATGGTCGTCTTCCAGAGACCGCAGCTTGGACAGACTGTAGGTGTACACGCCCGTGATGTTGGCGAAGAACTTCGGCGAGAGGATATAAGTCCAGTCCAAGGCAGCGTTGAAGTTGCCCCAATTGAAATGGTTTTTGGTCAAATCCTTCTCGGTGCGATGATTGCTATCGTCTATGCGTCTGCCGTCATAGGTGTAGTAGCTCATGGCGCCGTAGCTGTAGTCATATTCGTCGCGCGTAGAGAGCTTGTCTTGTCCCCAGTAGGTGCTCAGCGACAGCCGCGATCGGTCGCTGAAGAGATGCGTCACCTTGGTGTTGAAGTCGTGGAAGAAATAAGCGAGGTTGATCTTGTCGTCGTCCTCGCCGGCGTGGTGGTTGATATATGAGAACACGGGTCGCGTGATCAGGTCGAGCCATGAGCGCCGCAGGGCAATGTTGAAACTGGTCTTGCCCTTCTGTATCGGTCCCTCGAACTGCAGGCCACCGTCGAGCAGGCCGAGGCGCACCGAGCCATGGTACTGCTGCATGTCGCCGTCGGTGGTGCGTACGTCGATGACACTGGATAGTCGGCCGCCGTAGCGTGCGGGGAAGCCACTCTTGTAGAAGTCGACGTTTTTCACAATGTCGGCGTTGAACGATGAGAAGAGTCCGAGCGTGTGGTTGATCTGGTAGAGCGGTGTGCCGTCGAGCAGGAAGAGATTCTCGTCGTTGTTGCCGCCGTGGACATAGAGTCCGCTGACGAGTTCCACGCCCTCAGCCACGCCGCTGGTGCGCTGGAGCGTCTTCACAACGTCGGGCGAGGACAGCAGGGCATAGCCCGTCTTGATGTCAGCCTGCGAGATCGAGCGCTTGCCGGTCTGTGTGTTGAGCAGCGGTGAGTTGAGATCTCCCTCCACGACAACCTCCGGCAGTCGGTTGTCTTCCATGAGAGCGACGTCTTGCCGGAGGTTGCTTTCGAGCTTTGCCTTGATCATTTGGTCAGCGAATCCGAGGTAGCTGAACTTGATATGGTGCTCGCCGTTGGGCAGGGTGAGCGAGTAGAAGCCATAGGCGTTGGTAGTGGTTCCCGTGCCGGTGGTCTCATCCCATACGGTGGCGTTGATGAGCGTCTCGCCACTGGTGTCGCGCACATAGCCGCTGAGCGTGTGCCGCCGTGGTGGGGCCGGTGTTGCCTTGCGCGACTGTGGCTGACTGTGAGGCGTGGTCTTTTCTTGTCTGGCTGCTTTCAGTATGATATATTTTCCATTGACCGAGTAGCTGATGCCACTGTCCTTGAAGAGCGTGCTCAAGGCTTTGGCGAGTGTCATGCCTTTGAGCGACGGTCCTCGATAGGTGTTGCCTACGGGTAGCGAGGCGTCGTAGGTGAAGTTGACTTTCTGAATTCGGTGCAACCATTCCATCTGTTGCCGGATGGTCGTCGTGTGGTCTTTGCCACGGACGACTAACGGCAACAAGATGAAGAGAATGGTCGCCGCAATGATCATTCTTGCGGTTTTCACGTTACAATATATATGTGGATTACTGTTTTCTTAGTGGGGTCTTGTCTCCCACCCTCTTAGGGGGCGGGAATGTCTTCTTAGAATGCTTTTCCGAAGCTCACGTATGGTACGAGAAACACGTCGCCCTTGCTGTAGGCATTGTCGGATGTTGTCCAGCCGTTGGTGATGTTGACCATTGGTGTGACGCCACAGCGGAATTGGAAACCATGCGTAGTGGTGTAGCGGTAGCCGACATTCATATAGAGGAAGTCTCGCACCTGCGTCTTGTTTTCGCTTTTGATGCTGATATAGCTCTCCTTGCCCATATAAGCGACGAGAAGCTTACTGCTGATGAGGCGCAGTTGGTTGCCGAGTCCTAATTCCAGTCTTGACTTGCGCTTGCCGATCAGGTAGTTCATGCCGGTGGTCAGTCCGTAGTACATTGTATGGGTATGGATGCCCATCATGTTGTCCCATTGTCCAGCCCATCCCAGACCGACTTGATAGCCCCACGGGGAGTCCTTCTTCAATCGTGCGTCCCAGTTGGCACTGACACCCCAGCACGGGCCACCCACCTCGCCATAGATACTGTGCTGTGGCATGACAAAGGTGGAGTCGGCTGTTCTTGCCGTCATCGTCAGGCTGCCCCCCATCAATAGCAGTGCAAGGATCAAGCCCTTGCTTTTCTTTGCATTCATATTCTCTCAGTTGTTGTTGTTTGTCGCTATGACGCAGGAAGTCGGGAATCCCCCCATGGGAGACATAAAAAAGTGTTCTTCTTTTTATGTTTTTATCCGTTTGTCCTACCTTTGCAAACTTGCAGCTCGTTCACGGTATGTGCGAGCATAAGGAACGCTATGAGCCACTGATGCTGTTCATGGCAGCACGGGGCTATGCCTGTGTCATCCACGACAAAAGCATGTTCGCCTGCGAAAAAGAAGGCAGAGAACTCAGCAACGACAATTTTAAAAAAAGAAAAATGGGGAGAAAGCGAGAGGATATAACAGAAAATTAGTACTTTTGCCGTAACATTCAAGCAAGCAAGACTATGGGAAGAAGCATACTCATCAAGGACACGACGCGCGAGGAGCGCATCGGCATCATCCGTGGCTCGCTCGACTGCGGGGCCGGTGGCTGTGAGAACTGTTCGAGCTGCTGGCTTGGCGGCGGCACTGTCGACGGCATCTATCAGGACTATATCGACGGCAAGCGGGAGCTGGCAGACATCAACAGGGAATACAGCGAGCGCTTCGCAGGGAGGCAGCGCCGATGACTCCGCCGGACATCAAGAACTCCACACGCGAGGAGCGAGAGCACTTTGTCGTTGAGGCCTTCCGCTGCATCAGCGACTGCGACAATTGCGGAGCGTGTCAGTTTCTCAAGGGACGTCCGGCAGAGGAACTCTATGCCGACTACATAGAGGGACGGCGCGAATTCCGTGAGATAACCATTGAAATTCGGAACAGTAATTATTGAACGACAGAATGGAAAGAAGAAAAGGTAAGTCGGTCTATCGCACCATACGCGACTATGTGATCATCACCATCGCCATGCTCATGGGAGTTATTGGCGTCAACGTGTTTCTCGTGCCCAACCAGATCACCACGGGCGGCATTGTGGGTATCGCCTCGATCGTCTATTGGGGTACGGGCATACCGGTGCAGAACACCTATTTCCTGCTCAATGCGCTGTTGCTCATCGCTGCGCTCGCCGTGCTCGGCTGGCGCTTCTGTGCCAAGACCATCTATGCGGTCATCGTCTTCACCGTGGCCTCCACGCTGTTTCAGCATATCTTCGGCATGAACATCCATGCACTGTCTGACCAGAAGTTCATGGCGTGCATTGTCGGTGGCGTGTTCATGGGCACGAGTGTGGGACTCGGACTGTCGGCAGGCGGCAGCACGGGCGGTTCGGATATCATTGCCGCCATCGTGCACAAGTACCGCGACGTGTCGCTGGGCCGCATCATCCTGCTTTGCGACATGACCATCATCACGTCCAGCTACGTGGTGCTGCGGTCGTGGGAGAAGGTGCTCTATGGCTATGTGCTGCTGTTCATCGTGTCGTTTTGTGTGGACTATGTCATCAACTCACTGCGGCAGAGCGTGCAGTTCCTCATCATCTCTGACAAGTATCAGGAGATTGGCGAGGCCATCAACAAGATTGCGGACCGCGGCTGCTCCACGCTCAACGGCAACGGCTTCTACTCCAAGAAGGACATCAAAGTCATCTTCTGTATTGCCAAGCGCAGCGAATCGAGTCTGATCTTCGACCTTATCGATGAGATCGATCCCGACGCCTTTGTGGCGCAGAGTGCTGTGACGGGTGTCTATGGCCAAGGCTTCGACCGTGTGAAGGTGAGGAAGAAGATCAGTCTGGAAGAGATCAACAAGCAGATAGGGGAGAGCGCCAAGCAGAGTTAATCGTTCTGCTGGCGGTTTTCCTTCTGATAGGCTTTGGGCGTGCAGCCAGCGTGTGCCTTGAAGAAATTGGTGAAGGCACTCTGATCGCCGAAGCCTAAGGAGAAAGCGATCTCGCCGATGGGCATGTCGGAGGAGCGCAGCATGGTGCAGGCTTCCTCAAAGGCGAGGTTGTTGAGGTAGTTGTTGATGGTGTTGCCCGTGAGCTCACGCACCACGCGGCTGAGATAAGTGGTGGTGATGCTGAGTTTGTCGGCATAGAATCCGATCTGTCGCTCTTGTCGGAAGTGCTTATGGGCCAGGAAGAAGAAGATTCTCAGAATGTCTTGCTTATGCCGGAGGTCGGGTGCTACGAGACTGCGGTCGTAGGGCAGTTCGCTGACAAAGAGCAGGCAGACGTGCACCAGTGAGCGTAGCATCTCCACCTTATATATATGTACATAGTGTATTGTGCGTCGGATTTGTTGGAAGATACCACTGAGTTCCGCAGCCTGTGTCGCGTCGAGATGATAGAGGCATGGCTCCGTGCCGCCCTTGGGCATCAGTGGAGCGTCACCGCCGTCGAGTTGCATGAGCTGCTGATAGAAGCTGTCTTCTAAGAGCAGTCCCTCAGTCTCCGTGTCTTCGGGAAATGAGCAGTCGACGGGTTGGAAAGGATGAAGCAGAAGCAAATCACCGCTATGCAGTTCCATCCGCTCATCGCCCACGGTGACAGTGGCTGTGCCCGAGCTGATAAGGTGGAGCTCGTGGCAGCTGATGCTGTTGGTATAGGCGCGCAAGTCACTCTTGCCGCCCTCTTTTGAAGAGAAGTAGGCGACACTCCCGCCGAAGATATCCCGTATGTGATAGCGCTCGGCAAGCTGGGGTAAGCTAAGGTTTCCGCGACTGGCCATAGTGAATGTTGCGGCAAATATAGCGAATAGTTTTGGAATTTACAAAAAAAACAGTTCCATTCTTAAATACTATATCCAAGAAAACCTTATCTTTGCAGCAGTATTAAACCTAAACGCAAAACTAATATGGCAACAACCCTCATACTGATAGAACTGCTTGTCGTCTTGGTGTTCATTTTCATCGGTGCGCGCGTGGGCGGCGTAGGCTTGGGTATCTATGGCATGCTCGGCACCTTTATCCTCGTCTATGGCTTTGGTCTGGCTCCCGGAAAAGCTCCCATCGACGTGATGCTGATCATCCTTGCCGTCATCACAGCCTCGGCAGCCCTGCAGGCTACGGGCGGACTGGAATATCTCGTGGGGCGTGCCGCGCTGTTTCTTCGTCGCCATCCCGACCATATCACGTATTATGGCCCGCTGTGCTGTTTTGCCTTTTGCGTCTTTGCCGGCACGGCACATACCAGCTACAGTCTGCTGCCCATCATCAGTGAGATCGCCCAAGCCAACAAGACACGGCCCGAGCGTCCGATGAGCCTCTCGGTGATCGCTGCCTCGCTGGGCATCACCAGCAGTCCCGTGTCTGCCGCCATGGCCGCGATGATCTCTTCTGATCTGCTCGGCGGACAAGGAATAGAATTGGGAACCATCCTTATCGTTTGCCTGCCGGCCAGTATCGTTGCCATCCTGATAGCCGCGCTTATCGAGAACCATATCGGCAAGGAACTTGTCGATGACCCGGAGTATCAGCGTCGCGTGCGCGCGGGGCTCATCGACCCCGAGGCCGACGCCAACAATCTCAAGGAGGCCGAGACCGAGCATAACCCACGTGCGCTGCGTGCCGTATGGGCTTTCTTCTTTGGTGTGGCCCTCGTGGTGCTCTTCGGCTTCGTACCCTCTTTGCGTCCCGAAGGCGTGACGATGAGCGAGACGATCGAGATGGTGATGATGAGCGATGCCATCCTCATCCTGCTTGTCGGCAAGACCAGTGTGAAGGAACTGCCCAAGGGCAACATCTTCACGGCGGGTATGAACGCTGTCATTGCCATCTTCGGCGTAGCGTGGATGGGCTCCACTTTCTACACAGGTAATGCCGACGCCATCAACAGCGCTCTCTCCGGCATGGTCGCCACGGCACCGATGCTCTTTGCCGTAGCCTTGTTCCTGATGAGCATCATGCTCTTCTCTCAGGCCGCCACCGTCACCACACTTTATCCCGTAGGCATTGCCTTAGGCATCAACCCGCTGCTCCTCGTGGCGATGTTCCCGGCTGTCAACGGCTATTTCTTCCTGCCCAACTATCCTACAGAGGTTGCCGCACTGGAGTTTGACCGCACGGGCACCACCCATGTGGGCAAGTATGTCATCAACCACTCCTTCCAGCTGCCCGGCTTTGTCACCACCTTTGTCTCCATCGGCGTAGGCTATCTTGTCACCTTGCTGCTTTCCTGATACCATTTACTCATTATATATTATTCATTATTTATTATATTGGTTATGAAAACAAAACGTCTCTCATTGCTTTTGCTGCTCTTTACCTTCGTGGTATGCCTCGCAGCCAATGCCAAGCCTAAGATCAGAATCATTGCCACCGGCGGAACCATTGCCGGAGTGAGTACCTCAGCCACCAACTCTGCCTACAGTGCCGGACAGGTGGGTGTGCAAGCCCTGATACAAGCCGTGCCGCAAATGCTCGACGTGGCGGATGTCAGCGGTGAGCAACTCGTCAACATCGGGTCGCAGGACATGAACGACAATGTGTGGCTCAAGCTTGCCAAGCGCATCAATGAGCTGCTCAACAACGAAGGCTACGATGGTGTCGTCGTCACTCACGGTACCGACACGATGGAGGAGACCGCCTACTTCCTCAACCTCACCGTGCACAGCGACAAACCTGTCATCCTCGTGGGATCCATGCGCCCCTCAACGGCAATCAGTGCCGACGGACCCGGAAACATCTATGCCGGTGTCGTCGCTGCCGCCAGTCCGCAGTCAGTGGGCCGTGGCGTGATGGTGTGCATGAACAATCTGCTGCTCGATGCCAAGGATGTCACAAAGATGCACACCACCGACGTGGCTACCTTCCAGGCTGCCAACTTCGGCAAGGTGGGCTATGTCTACAATGGTCAGGCCATCTACTGCCGCGACATCACCAACCTCCACACCACCAAGAGCGAATTCAATGTCGACAATCTCACTTCGCTGCCTAAGGTTGGCATCGTCTATGGCTACGCCAACTGCTCGCCGTTGCCCATGAAAGCCTTTATGGACGCCAACTTCGACGGCATCGTGCTCGCCGGTGTCGGTGACGGCAACTTCTACAAGGATGTCTTCGACGTGGCTTTGCAGGCGCGTGCCAAGGGCATCAACATCGTACGCTCCAGCCGTGTGCCCACCGGACCCACCTGCCTCAATGGTGAGGTCGACGACAGCAAATACCACTTCATCGCCGCGCTCACCCTCAATCCGCAGAAGGCACGTGTGCTGCTCATGCTTGCGCTCACCAAGACACGCGACTGGCAGAAGATACAGGAATATTTCCAAAAGTACTGATACCACCGCACCTTTCTGAATCCTCAACTCATTAATCAACCAATAACAGTCTACCGCCATGAAAAAAATGATGATATTGACGGCCGCGCTCTTCCTTGCGATGGGTGCTGCCGCACAGGGAGATAATGTCGGCATGGGAGGCCCCGACGGCAACTATACCAGTCTGGCTGAGCGCATTGCCAACCTTGAGAAGAAAAACGATGCCTTCAACGTCTACTTCAACTATGCCGCCTCGGCGCAAGCCAGCTACGACGGGCATACCTGGAGCAGCAAACTGGCCAATAAACAGCTCAGACTCGAGATCAAAGGCAACATCACCCCACAGCTCTTCTACCGTCTGCGCCACCGCATGAACAAGGCCAATACGGCGCAGGGCGAGGACAACTTTGCCAAAGCCACCGACATCATGATGGTGGGATACAACGTCAGCGACAAGCTCACCGTCATGGGCGGAAAGATGTGCCAGATATGGGGCGGACATGAGTTCGACGAGAACCCCATGTATATCTATCAGTATTCCGACATGGTCGACAACATGGACAACTTCATGGCGGGACTGGTGGTGGCTTATCATCCCGTGCCCTCGCAGGAGATTGCCGTGGAGGTGTCGGATGCCAACAACGGAAAGTTCACCGACGAGTATGGTGCCGGCGCTGTGGCTGTCACGGGGCGCGGCGATGGCATCCGTCAGCTTGAGAAAAGCAACAATCCCCTGACCTATATCGTCAACTGGAACGGAAACTTCTTCGGCGGACGCTTACAGACACGCTGGAGCTGGGGCTTGCAGACGCAGGCTCGCCATGAGTACTCTCGCATGTGGGTATTCGGACAAAAACTCAACCTGCCCACCGTGCAGTGGTATGTCGACTACATGGGTGCGTGGGACGGACTCGACCGGTTGCGCATCGCCACCAACGACCTCGGTGCTTTCCTCGACGGACAGGAGAACGCCTACTTCAGCGACGTGCACTACAACTCTCTGATCTCGAAGGTCAACTGGCAGTTTGTGCCACGGTGGAACTTCATGGCCAAGGGCACCTATGAGACAGCGAGCGTCAGCAAGATCGAGCAGCTCAAGGACTACCGAAAGTCCATCGGCTATCTCGCCAGCCTGGAGTACTATCCCGTCAAGGACCAGGATCTCAGACTCTTCCTGGCCTACGTCGGGCACCACTACAACTTTAGTAGTAAATGCGGGCTTGAGGACTACAGCACCTCGCGCATCGAACTCGGTTTCATGTATCGCATCAAGTGCTTCTAAGTTTGGAATCAGACGAGGATAATAAAAAAACAGCAAGTGCTTTCACAATTTATTGTGAAAGCACTTGCTGTTATGGATGATTTTACTTATCTTTGCCACAAAATAACAATATATTGTGAATACTAAGGAAATAGGAGAATTCATAAAGAAACGAAGGCAGGAGTTGCAAGTCAATCAGCTGACGCTTTCTGAATTGGCAGGTGTAGGCATCAACACGCTTGTGGCTATTGAGCGTGGAACCGGTAATCCTCAGTTAGCAACATTGCTTGCCGTGCTTGATACACTGGGATTGCAAATGAAAATAGAACTTAAAGATTAAACATGATGAGACAGTGTGAGGTTTATATTCATGACTTCTCTACTCAATACTCGTTAACCCTGGAATTGATCCATCACTCTTTTCTCTCAGAGCGTAACAAAACTATTTATTGGCGAAGTACGGATTATAGACGGAAGATGCTGGCATAACTCTGCTGGTACACTTGCAATAAAATCAGAGCCGAATTCTTGTTAGAGTTCTTGAAAACGTGCGAGGGCCTTTAGTTGCGTCTACAATTCCTGCCGCGTTTCGTTATTTACAAAAAGGCGAATGTTTTTTGTAAATAGATTCATGCTAAAACGCTTAACTTTGCAGGCGTAAACAATAATCATGTCATCAACCATTCACAATTACTACTATGGCAGAAGAAAAGAAATACAGAGTGGAGTCTGACCTCTTGGGCGAGCTCAAGGTGCCCGCCGAGGCTTATTATGGTGTGCAGACACAGCGCGCCATCAACAACTATCATATCTCGCGCAAGAAGATGCGCGACTATCCCGACTATGTCATCGCCATCGCCTACGTGAAGCTCGCCGCCGTGCAGACCAACCATGCGCTGGGCACTATCAACGACGAGATTGCAGGTGCCATTTCCCAAGCCTGCCGCGAGATCATCGATGGCAAGCTCCACGAGAACTTCCCCATCGACATGATGCAGGGCGGAGCCGGCACGTCGGTGAACATGAATGCCAATGAGGTCATCGCCAACCGCGCACTCGAGATCATGGGTCACAAGAAGGGTGAGTATCAGTATTGCTATCCCAACGACCACGTCAACTGCGGACAGTCGACCAACGACGTCTATCCCACCACCATCCGCCTGGCCATTATCCGTATGAACAAAACACTCGTCGGCTCGCTCACCGGACTCATCTCGGCATTCCGCTACAAGGCCGACGAATATCGTGACGCCATCAAGATGGGACGCACGCAGTTGCAGGATGCCGTGCCGATGACTTTCGGGCAGGAGTTCAATGCCTATGCCGATAACCTTGAGGAGGAAATCCTCAACCTGGAGCGCAACGTGAAACTGCTCCACGAGATCAACATGGGCGGTACTGCCATCGGCACCGGCCTTAACGCTGTGCCCGGCTTTGCCAAGCTCTGCGCCGCCAACCTCAGCAAGCTCACCGGCGAGAGCTTTGTCTCTTCACCCGACCTTGTGGAGGCTACGCCCGACACGGGAGCCTACGTCAGCTACTCAGGAGCACTGAAGCGCTTGGCTGTGAAGATCTCCAAGATCTGCAACGACTTGCGTCTGCTGGCTTCCGGTCCACGTTGTGGCCTGCATGAGCTCAACCTTCCGCCAAAGGCTCCCGGCTCCAGCATCATGCCCGGAAAGGTCAACCCCGTCATTCCTGAGGTGACCAACCAGACCTGCTTCAAAGTCATCGGCAACGACACCACCGTGACCTTTGCCGCTGAGGCTGGACAGCTCGAGCTCAACGTCATGGAGCCCGTCATCACGGAGTGCCTCTTTGAAAGTCTCTGGTGGCTCAGCAACGCCATCACCACGCTCACCGACGAGTGTGTGCTCGGCATCACCGTCAACAAGGAGCGCTGCTACGAAATGGTGAAGAACTCCATCGGCATCGTTACCGCCCTGAATCCTTACATCGGCTACAAGAGCAGCACAAAGATTGCCAAGGAGGCCAACGAGACCGGACGCTCGGTATACGACCTCGTGCTCGAGCATAAGCTCATGACCAAGGACGAACTCGACAAAGCCCTCGACCCCAAGGAGATGCTGGAGTCGCATAAGTTCCTCACCAAGCATCTGTCGTCGAACTGATCATAAAGATATACAAGGAAAGCGGTTCACCTCTGAGAGGGGTGAACCGCTTTTTGCGTCATTTTCGGTCATGGTCATGTTGGTCAAACTCGACTTTTGTTACTCAACTTCCGTATATGAGAAAGGTTTCTACCATAAATTCTTGTGGGTTAAATAATAAAGTAGTATTTTTGCGGAGAAAAGATTTAAATAGAGACGATTATGAAAGATTTTACTTTAAGAAAAAGGTTCTTAGATTGTAAAAGCGGAACCAGTAGTCTTTTTAAAGGCTTTGTTATGTTGGTAGTTCTGATGCTCATAACTACGAGTAGTGCGATGGCAGAAGAAGCAAAATTTGAGGTGATTGATGGCTTTCGTTATTTGTTGGATTCTGATACGAAGACAGCTACACTTGTGCCTAAAACTGATGGTAAATATTCTGGTGATATTATTATTCCAGAGAAGGTTAAGGGTAATGATGGGGTAGAGTATGTTGTTACTTCATTGGGTGCTTCTTGCTTCGATGGTTGCAGTGGCTTAACCTCTATCACCATCCCTTCATCTGTTACTTCATTGGGTGATCATTGCTTCTATGATTGCAGAGGCTTAACCTCTATCACCATCCCTTCATCTGTTACTTCATTGGGTGCTTCTTGCTTCTCTGGTTGCAGAGGCTTAACCTCTATCACCATCCCTTCTTCTGTTACTTCATTGGGTGATGATTGCTTCTCTTTTTGCAGTGGTTTAACCTCTATCACCATCCCTTCATCTGTTACTTCATTGGGTCGGTCTTGCTTCTCTGATTGTGGCTTAACCTCTATCACCATCCCTTCATCTGTTACTTCATTGGGTGATGATTGCTTCTGGAACTGTATTGGCTTAACCTCTATCACCATCCCTTCATCTGTTACTTCATTGGGTGTGGCTTGCTTCTCTGATTGCAGTGGCTTAACCTCTATCACCATCCCTTCATCTGTTACTTCATTGGGTGAGTCTTGCTTCTATGGTTGCAGTGGCTTAACCTCTATCACCATCCCTTCATCTGTTACTTCATTGGGTGGGGAGTGCTTTATGGGTTGTCAAAAACTGGAATCTTTATATTTTGAAGGTAAATATTGTAGATCAAATTACGCAAACTTAAATATACCAACGACATGTATAATCAAGGTTCCAAAAGAATACCTTCAGGAATATAAAGATGCCTTTGGACCTGATTATAAATATATCTATGCATGGAATCCAGACGAAACAGGAGATGATAACAAGCCAGTTACTCAGTGCTCTACTCCATCAGTTTCTTATGGCGAAGGCAAGTTGATGTTCGCTTGCGAAACGGCTGGAGCAAAGTATCATTATACAATAACTGATACAGCTATTAAGTCTGATGCGCTGAGCGAAAATGGGGAAGTATCTCCTTCTGCTGCCTATAATATTTCAGTTTATGCTACAGCAGATGGATATAAAGCATCTGATAAGGTGGAGGCAACTCTGTATTGGATTAATGCTAACTTGGATACTGGTACTAACATCAATATGGTAAAAACACGTGGCGTTGTGGCTTCTGCCCATGATGGTATTGTTACTCTCTCTGGACTTGATAATGGCGAAGTGGTGAAGTTCTATGCTACTGATGGCAAGTATCTCGGCTCTTCGGTTGCAGCGAATGGTGCAGCCTCTTATGCCGTAAACGAATCATTAGTTATCGCCAAAGTAGGTAAGGATTCTATAAAGATTGCGGTGAAATAATAATTAAACAATTATATTGCATAATTTAAGTTGTATCTGTTTACCACAATATGATTTCTTACATGAACTTTTAAATCTGCCGAATTGTCGAAAACAACAATAGGAACAAACGGAATATCAAAAGAGCTTTTGAGCAAATAGCGAAGGAATCTCCGTATATGAATAAGGTGTTGTGTCCATCGCGAGTTGGAATCTGAAAGAAGTCAGCGGCAAACATCTGCCCCGACGTACAGAAACCTAATACCAAGGCTTACTTGCGAGGGTGAGGCGGCAAAAAGCGTCAAAGCCCTATAATAATAAAAACCATTAAAACTATGTAGAAATATTTGATTATTTGAATTCTT